>Ga0126326_1000057_pt1 | contig 70596 bp, 58 predicted proteins | sample InaspJWI67metaG_FD_94485 | JGI IMG/M metagenome (GOLD analysis project Ga0126326, IMG submission 94485) | Marine gutless worms symbiont microbial communities from Oahu, Hawaii - Inanidrilus sp. 1 OAHU.JWI-67 metaG | ecosystem: Host-associated > Annelida > Digestive system > Unclassified | place... | reverse complement strand
TCGACTTCACCATCCGCAACGCCTGGCAGAAGTAATTAGAGGAGTTAAATTTGTCAATGGTGTCGAAGAAAAACGGATTGCCGCCTAATTTCTTCATACACAACTATTGACTATATCTCAATTTCTATTAACAATATGTTAAGAGAGTATGAACATATCGTTTACCCTGTCTATCATGACTCTTTTGAAAGTCATGACCATAAGGGAGGTTTTCGAAAGCGATTTTTTGTAAATATAATATAACTTATTGTTAATGTAGTTAATATCAATTTGAAAGAGGTTATGATAATCGTGAATCTTTGTGTTATGCCTGATGGCATGATTTTTGAAGATAAATTTCCACAAATATCATTATCAAGAAAAATCCCTACGCTAATTTGACGAGTTCGGCAGGATATTTTTGCCAAACTATCATGGATATGCCCAACGACAAGACATCGGTTACCCTCTGATTATGCATTTAATAACTTCATATCGATAATTTGTTGTCAATCTCAGACAGAATGTTGTTTTTGCATAGGTAGATAATGTTACGAGTTACGGGTTGCGGGTTGCGCGTTGAAAAATGGGAACCATCCTATTGAAGACCCGTACCCCGAAACACGCATCAGTCAGGTTACAATCCAGTATGTTGTTCACTGCTCTGAAAGAGTCACGTTATTCCAAAGTTATGCTAAAAAATAATTATAATATTAATGTTTTAAACAAGGCCCCAAAAATCACCCTAAAAACTATTATTGACATTATACGGTCAGTACAATAGGTTAGATCGCTCTGACCGGTCTTTTCAATTTTCGAAATCTCTACATAAATTTAAACCCTCTTACTGTACCATTGTGTTGTCAACTGATAGCTCGTTGAATGCATGGATCGAATGATTCAAATCGTTAGCTGCTTATAACAGCCAACGGTTTAAGTGTTGATTATGGGTCCCGGTTATGCATGGCTGCCATATGCTTTCCGGAATAAAATATTAATTTTTCAGCCATAAAGGAGGACGTTCATGAAGGGAAAAGAATATTTTAACGGCATGACCCGGCGCGACTTCATTAAAGCCACCGGTGTGGTCGGAGGTGCAGCTATGCTGGGAATTAATCCCCTCGACGCCTTAATCGCCGAGGCAACCATAGAACCGATGAGCAGTGAAACTCTGGCAGAACAGGAAAAGCTATATGCGGCCGCCAAGAAAGAAGGCAAGGTTACCCTGTATCAATCTTCCTCCACTCAGGCCGGCAGTGCTCTGATAAAAGCTTTTAACAAAAAATATCCCGGCGTCAAAGCCAGTGTGTATCGCGGCGGGAGTGTGAAATGTCATACCAAACTGGATACCGAATGGCGTGCAGGTAAAAACATCTGTGACGTATTCCATACCTCACTTTACGGTGCCTTCTTGACCATGAGGGGCCAAGGTCGCTTTATGAGGTACAATTCACCCGAAGCCAAAAATTACCGTGAGGACTGGACGGATCCGGAATATATCACCCCTGTTCGTTTTACGACCATGGCTATCGCATGGAATCTCGACATTGTATCTGACTCGGAAGCGCCCAAGTCCTATGCCGACGGTGCGAAACTGGCCACGCAGGAAAAATGGTTCGGCAAGATCGCCATCGGGGATCCCAACGGCAGCGCCAACGCCATGACCTGGGTATATTCGCTGCCCATCCAATACGGGGAGGTTGCCTGGGATTGGTTCCGCGCATGGGGTGAAGCGGATGCCGGTACTTTTACCAGCCATGGTGGGATGGATAAAGAGATGATGGCCGGTAAATACCCGCTGTCCATGGAGCAGCTCGACTATCGTATCAATAAGAACATCGAGAAAGGGACGCCGGTAAAGGCAGTTTGGCCCAAAGGCGGCGTTCCGGTCGGACCGGGGCCTGTGGCAATTATCAAAGAAGCCCCCAACCCCAATGCGGCTAAACTGTTTTACAATTACTTCCTTTCTTCCGAAGGCTGCCAGGCGTTTCAAAAGGGCGGATTCAGCAATACCGGCCGCAAAACCGGTATAGTCAAATGGAAAAATATGCCCGGGTATGACGATCTGAACATCATCAAGATTGATTACGCCCAGATGGACAAGGATCGAACGGAGCTGCTGCATAAGTTTGAAAAAGTATTTGGTGCAGCCAAGAAGAAAGCAAGAGCCAAGTAATAAAGGATGTTTATGTTTGATGTGGCCGGGCAGATGTTGGATATGCCCGGCCATTTTCTAGAAGCTATCTTATCAAAGTTTTTTGGCCTCCCGCCTTCTTTGACGAGATTGGTGCTTTGTTTCAAATCCCGATCCGCCTGAGGCGGACCTCCGGTTTAAAACACGGCCTCGCCGCGCGTGTCCCGGCGAAGCCTTTAAACGAAGACGGAATTTCGAGCCAAAATTCTATTCTTAAGATGACTTCTAATAATATCATTTCCTACAGTTCGATAACAGTACTGGTTAGCAGGAAGGTAAACGTTCATGAATCGGATAATGCCATATCTCAGACTTCTGATGCGCAGGGACTCAATTCTAGTGGTAGTGATTGCCGCCATGATCGGTGTGACGGTGATTTACCCCCTTTCGATCATGGTGATCGGAACCTTTAAATCGGCGCCCCCGGGTGAGCCTTCCCCGCTTTCTTTTGATAACTACACAAAGATGTTTTCAAGTGACTGGTTCTGGGTGGAGCTGGGTCACACGGTTTGGATTTCATTCGGAGGGACCATACTGGGCGTATTTCTGGGGGTCAGCTTGGCCTGGATTGTTACCCGCACCGATACGCCCTTGGTAAGCAAACTGGAGATTCCTTTAATCGTACCGTTCTTTCTTTCCCCTTTTATCGGTGCCCTGGCCTGGACCGGATTGGCCTCGGCCGATTATGGTTTGATTAACGGCTGGATCGATTCACTTTTTGGTGTGCGCCCCTTCGAAGTCTTCGGGCCCTGGGGGATTATCTGGGTCATGGGGCTGTACTACTCGCCCTATGCCTTCCTGATCGTTTCGGGCACGCTGCGCAACATGGATCCGACTCTGGAAGAGGCTGCTTTAAGCTCCGGCGCCAGCAAACCCCAGACCATGCTTCGGATTACATTGCCCTTGATGGCTCCCGGCATTCTGGCTTCGGCCATCCTTATATTTGTTGCAGCGGCCGAGCAATTCGGCATTCCCAGCGTACTGGGTATCAACCAGCGCTGGTTTGTGCTGACCACGCGTATTTTTTATCTGCTGCAGGAATATCCCCAGGATTATTCGATGGGCGCCACGGTGGCCATGGTGATGCTATTTTTTACCGGCGGCATGGTATACATGCGTAACCGGATTATGAGTCGCCGGGAGTTTGTCACCGTCGGCGGAAAAAGTTTCCGGCCCCACGTCATTCCGCTTGGTAAATGGCGCTATTTTACACTGAGTTATTTACTGGGGTATATTGTGATCGTTGTGATACTGCCTTTCGGCACCTTCATTGCCATTTCTTTTTTCAAATTCTGGAGTATCCACCCCAAGCTCAAATATCTGACCCTTGAAAACTGGGAGTATATCCTTTTTGAATACCCGTCGACCTGGATTGCCATAAAAAATTCACTTTTTCTTTCGATTGTGGGGGCTGCCGTTGCCGTGTTGATCAGTGCGATTATCGCCTGGGTGGTGGTGCGGACCAAAGCCTTTGGAAAAGATACGCTGGATACACTTGCCACCCTGCCTGTAGCAGTTCCTGGTCTGATTTTAGGCGTGGCCTACATGTGGGCATGGATCCGTTCGCCGATTCCCATTTACGGGACCATCTGGATCCTCATGATTGCCTACGTGTCGCGCTTTATTCCCTACAGCCTGCGGTCTATAGAAAGCACCTTGCGCCAGATCGATAAAACCCTTGAAGAATCGGCCAACATATCGGGAGCTTCCTGGATACAGACTTTCTGGTCTGTCTCCCTGCCATTGCTGAAGCCCGGTTTGGTAGCCGGTTTTATCCTCTTGTTTGTGACTTTTGTGCGGGAATTAAGCTGCTCGATTCTGTTGTACTCCAGCGGTAGCGAGGTGTTGAGTGTGACCATGTTCGACCTGTGGCACGATGGAATGTTCCCCAACCTTGCCGCAATTGGTACCCTGCAGCTGTTTATAACAGCGGCCTGCTTGTTTCTGTTTTCAAAACTTTTCAAAATTCGGATTACCGAAGTCGTTCGTTAAGCAATAAGAATATGGAGGGGCTGATCAAATGCCGGATGTCAAAATAGAAAAACTAGTTAAACGATTTGGAAGCGTCGAAGCTATTGCCGGAGTCGATATTCATATTCCGGAGGGGAAAATTGTTACGCTGCTGGGGCCATCAGGCTGTGGCAAGACCACGACACTGCGCTGTCTGGCCGGTTTTGAAGATGCGAACGAAGGCCAAATATGGATCGGGGAGCAGTTGATCTTCGATTCCAAAGAGAACATAAACCTTTCCCCCCAGAAGAGGGATATGGGAATGGTTTTTCAGTCCTATGCCGTCTGGCCGCATATGTCGGTTTTTGAAAATATCGCTTTCCCTCTTCGAATCCGCAAAGTCGCCCGCAGCAAAGTTGAAGAAAAAGTAATGCGAGCCATGAAAATGGTGGGTATAGAGGAACTCAAAGACCGTCTGCCCAGTGAAATCAGCGGCGGCCAACAGCAGCGCGTGGCTTTCGCCAGAGCCATTGTATATGAACCTGGCGTGTTATTACTGGATGAGCCGCTCAGCAATCTTGATGCCAAGTTAAGGGAACAGATGCGTTTTGAAATACTGGAATTGCAGCGCAAAATTGGCATCACCACGGTTTATGTGACCCATGACCAGGAAGAAGCCATGGTGCTTTCCGATGAAGTCCTGGTGATGGACTTTGGCAAAGTGATCCAACGAGGTGAACCCGAGACAATCTATTTCGACCCGCACAATGAATTCGTTGCCGATTTTATCGGCAAGATCAATTTTCTGGGTGGAACCGTAGCGAACCTGGCGGAAGGTGCTTCCGTTGTCAAAATAGATGATGGGGGTTTTCAGTCAGAAATTCAATCGACCCGAACCAATTATTCCGAGGGGAAAAAGGTTCTGGCTTCCATCAGGCCCGAAAATATTCAGATCCATACCAGTAAACCGGACCATGAAATTAATACGTGGTCAGCGAATTTAATTCGTAAAAGCTTTCTGGGTGGGATGTTCGATATGGTGGTTGGCGTGAAGGGCAAGGAGTTACGAGCCCGGACTCCTTTTAGAGTGGAAGCTAAGAGCGGGTCGGAGGTTTATATCCATGTTCCGCCAAAGGACGTATTGCTGATTGATATAAATTAATCGACGGTTATCTTCGGCGTTTTGAAAGAGAGGACAATCGGAATATTTATCTGTTTGACTATCCATTGGAGATGATCACTACTTTGATCACGACACCAGCCGCTAGGATTGTTATACGCCTGCCTCTGTTAATACCTGAATCCTGCATGAAAATTAATGAAAAGTTAAGATTTTCCTTAACGACAAAGGAGTAAAATAATGTCCCCCAGAAATGCGCGCCTGCGAGAACTACTTTCAGGTGAAGACATTCTGATGGTACCGGGCGCTCATGATGCCCTGACTGCCCGAATCGCCGAGATGTGCGGCTTTGAAGCCGTGTATATGACCGGTGCCGGGACGGTCAATACCCAACTGGGGATGCCGGACCACAGTATCATTACGCTGACTGAAATGGTGCAAAGTGCCGCCCGCCTGGCCAAAGCGACCAGTTTACCGATTGTCTCCGACGCAGACACCGGGTATGGCGGCGTACTCAACGTGATGAGAACCGTTAAAGAATTTGAAGCCGCCGGCATTTCGGGCATTCATCTGGAAGATCAGGTCATGCCCAAACGCTGCGGCCATCTGCAGGGTAAAGAAATCATTGCGCCTGAAGAGATGACGGCTAAAATTCAGGCTGCCTGCCACGCCAGAATGGATCCTGATTTTCTGATTATCGCGCGGGTCGATGCCCGGGCGCCTTTGGGATTTGATGAGGCGGTCAAGCGAGGAAAAGCATATCTCAAGGCTGGAGCGGACATGATTTTTCCGGAAGCCCTTGAGTCTGAAGCGGAGTTTCGGTCTTATGCCGGGGAAATAGAGGCGCCTTTGATGGCCAACATGACCGAATTCGGCAAGACGCCGTTCATTTGTGCTGAAGAGTTTCATGATATGGGCTATCGAATGGTCATTTTTCCCGCTTCGGCCATGCGGGTGGCCATCAAGGCCATTTATGAATTGTTCAGCGAAATTCGCAAAATGGGAACGCAGGAGCATATGATCGATAGAATGTTCACGCGCAAACAGCTCTATGAACTGCTGGATTACAACGGCATGCTGGAACTGGAGACCAAATTCGCCGGAAAAATATCAGAAGAGCAGATTGATGATATAAAAACAAGTTCGGAGGAATTGGATGCAGGTTGAGCTTCCCTATGGGACATCATCGATTAAGGTCGATGTGCCGGAGAATGCCCGGGTGGTTATCCCGGAGGAGATGCCCGGCATACCGGATGAACGGGCGGAAATCCGCAGGACATTGGATAATCCCATCGGAAGCACTTCCTTGTCGAATCTGGCCAGGGGCAAATCGGATGCCGTGATTGTCATCAATGACATTACGCGCCCTGTTCCCAGTGAGCTGATGCTCGAAGAAATGCTGCAGGATCTGTCACAGGCCGGAATAAAGGAAGACAACGTTACGGTCGTGATTGCCACCGGCAACCATCGCCCCAATGACGATGAAGAAATTCGGGCGATGATCGGACGGGACCTGGCGTCCCGCCTGCGGGTGGTGAATCATGATTGCGACAATAAAAGCTTGCTGACGGATCTGGGACAAACCGATATGGGTCTGCCGGTTTGGATCAATACGCTGGTCGCATCGGCTTCCTTTAAAATCGTGACCGGGCTGATTATGCCTCACCATGCCGCCGGTTACAGCGGAGGTCGCAAAAGCATCCTTCCGGGAGTGGCCGGGCTGGAGACATTGAACCGGCATCACTCGCTTCCCATACGACCCTATCACCCGGCTTTGGGGTGGATGAAGGGCAATCCCTTTCATGAGGAGGCTGTCAAAGTTGCCCGCTCGGTGGGCGTTGACTTTATTCTCAATGTGGTGAAGAACGCATGCGGACAAATGGTGGCCGCAGTGGCCGGCGATCTTGAGGCCGCCCACGAACACGGGGTTTCCCTGTGCGAAAAAAGCTGGCAGCTGAATCTGCCTAATTCCTATGATATCGTGATCGTCAGCCCCGGGGGATTTCCGAGGGACATCGATTTGCATCAGTCGCAAAAAGCCATGTCGGCTGCGGAAATGGTGATCGAAAAAGACGGGGTGATTGTTCTGGTTGCCGAGTGCCGGGATGGCATCGGCAAGTATGCGGACTGGTTGAAGCAGGCCGACTCACCCCGGGAGGTCATCGAACGGTTTGAATGTGAAGGGTTTACCAGGGATCATTCATCCAAGGCCTTTATGTGCGCAAGAGCACTGGAACATTATCGGGTCTATTTCCATTGCCGCGGCATCGATGCCAAAGAGCTGGAGCAGATGTTTTTCCGTGCGGTGCCATCAGTCCAGGAGGCTGTCGACAAGGCTGTTGAGGAAAAGGGAGCAGATGCGCGCGTGCTTGTTTTGCCCCAGGCGGTCAGTTGTGTCCCGCGCGTACTTGAATCAGAATAAAATTAATGCTGAATGGTTGCGTTGTTGATATAGAAAGGATCCCTGAAATGAATACTTATCAAATTGTGGTGTTGTCCGGCGACGGTATCGGGCCCGAGATTATAGACGGTGCGCTGCAGGTGCTCGAAACGTTACAGGATCAGGTGGGCCGCTTCCGCCTGAACTATCAGTTTTACGAAGCCGGTGCAGCCTGCTACCAAAACATCGGCGAACCGATTTCGGCCCAGGCGCTAAAAGCGATTGAAACCGCGGATGCCACTTTCAAGGGGCCGGCAGGACTTCCCGATGTGCGAAAACCCGATGGAACCGAAGCCGGCCCGCTGGGTGGCGTGCTGCGAAACGGTTTCGACCTGTATGCCAATCTGCGGCCAATCCGGCTTTTTCCCAATACGGCGACTCCCCTCAAAAAAAAGGCCGCAGACAGCATCGATTATTATTTCCTGAGGGAAAACACGGAAGGCCTGTATTTGTCCAGAGGTGTGGGCATTGTCTCCAGTGAGGCGGTGGCCGACACATTGATGGTTACCCGCAAGGGGTGTGAGCGGATTTCCCGTTTGGCTTTCAAACTGGCCCGGGAAAAAAAGAGAGGCGCCCCGCAAGACGGCAAACGGCGGGTCACCCTGATCGACAAAAGTAATGTATTGAGAAGTTTTGCTTTCTTCAGGGAGATCTTTTTGAATGTTGCCCGTGAGACGCCTGAAATAGAGGTTGAATGCTTGTATGCCGATGCGGCTTCCGCGGCCATGGTGACACGACCGGAGCATTTCCAGGTGGTGGTGACGGAGAATATGTTCGGGGATATCCTCAGCGATCTGGGCGGAGCTACCGTGGGGGGACTGGGAATGTGCCCTTCGGCCAATATCGGTGACCGGCTGGCATATTTTGAGCCGATCCACGGCTCGGCTCCGGATATTGCCGGCAAAGGGATCGCCAATCCGGTCTCCCAGATTCGGGCCGCCGCAATGATGCTCGAATATCTCGGCGAAACTCAAGCGGCACAAATGCTGGAAACAGCGATCTGGCAGGCCTTTGAAAACAAACGTATCGAATTGACGGCTGCCGGCAGTATCGACGGAAAAATGAAAACCGCGATCAAGGTTATTCAGGACGAATTGAAGCAGGTTTGAGTCTCTGGATGTAGCGTTTGCTGGTACAACCTTACAAAGATGGAAGATAAAACCGAAACCGAAGCTTACAAACGTGGTGATCCGGCCTTGCTTATCATGGTAAGTGTCATTGTTTTATCTTTCATCCTGATGCTGTCACCGACACCGGGAGGTCTTTCCCGCGCGGGACAGAAAGTGCTTGGCATTGCAATTATCGCGATTGGGCTCTGGGGCACCGAAGTGTTGCCCATCGGCGTCACAGGGATACTGGTAATCATAGCGTTAATGGTTTCAGGAGGTGTGCCAACCTATCATGAAGCCTTGATCGGTTTTGCCAAACCGGTACCCTATTTTCTAATCGCTGTTTTAACCATCGGCCTGGCAGTTCAAAAGAGCGGCCTTGCCGAACGGATCGCACGGTTTTTCCTGCGGTATTCTCGTGCTCGCCCGCTTGCACTTTTTGCGCACCTGCTTGCGGCGCTGCCCCTGCTAACTCTTTTCCTTCCTTCTGCAACAACCCGTTCAGGGATTCTGGTCCACGTTTATGAACAGGTGCTGACACTGAGTAAAGTGCTACCAAAAGCACCTCTATCCAAAGCCATCATGATGGCATTAAACTCGGTCAATCGTCTGGCATCGACGGCAATTCTTACGGGAGGCATTACGCCGGTGGTGGCAGCGGCACTTGTGGGTGGTGTGCCCTGGAGTCGCTGGCTGGTATTGATGCTCGTTCCATATCTGGCGTTGCTTGTCTTTGGGGCGGCACTTATTTATGGCATTTATTATCGCGGCTTCAAGGAGAAAATGGAAACGGTTCCGGTGATGAATCCAAAGCCATTTTCAAAAATAGAAACCCGTACGGTCGTTATAACCTTAGGAGCCTCGGTGCTTTGGCTTACGGATGCAATTCACCACCTGGATCCGTCATTACCGGCGTTGCTGGCCTGGGCGTGCCTGTTGACACCCAAAATTGGCGTGTTGACATGGAAGGAGTTTGAGCGGAATATCGGCTGGGCCAATTTTTTTGTCATCGCATCATCGATGTCTCTGGCCAATGCTTTAATCGGAAGTGGCGCCGGTTTATGGCTTGCGAATATGATTGTGTACAGAGTTCCGGCATTGTCTCAATATCCGCTGCTGGTTGTCATCGTACTACTGTTTGCTGCTGCCCCAATGCGCCTATTAATCCCGAATATCACAGGATTTTTAGCCATTACGATTCCCATAGCAATGTCCATTGGATCGTCAACCGGTCTTAATCCAATCGTTTGCGGACTTCTCGTGATGATTGCCGGGGACGCGGTTTTATACTATCCCGCCCAGAGTGCGTCCTCGCTGGTGGTTTATGAGCGCGGACATTTAACGGCAGCTGAAATTTTTCGATTTGGCATATTGATGACATTTGTTGCTTTTATCGTCGTTCTGATAGTTGCCATACCATTTTGGTCAATAGTTGGGGAACCACTTGTTCAAGCGGTGGCAAAGTAAACTATTTAATCAAACATAGAAATGCTGGTCTTTTGGGCCAGGTCAGAGGCAACTGGTTATGCTTTAGATAAAGGCCTTGGGGTGATGGAATACTGGAATGTTGGAATATTGGGTTCATAAGGATGAGATCTTTTTTAGATCAATTTTACAGATGAGAGGTTAAAATCAAGATAATTTCCGAATTTAGACCCAATATTCCATTATTCCACCATTCCATCATTCCATTGGACGTCTAAAGGAAAACGCCACTCCTCTGGGAAAATCAAAGCCGGATCCTCCGGTCCCGAATTCTTTACATATATCCTAGGAGTGCCTTCAATGCAAAAAAGGCTGCCTGCCGTCTATATGAGGGGCGGCACGAGCAAAGCGGTTTTCTTCCACGACAACCATCTTCCGCAGGATCCCGTCACCCGGGATCGCGTCATTCTGGCAGCATCTGGGAGTCCCGATCCGAACCGGCGGCAGATCGACGGCATGGGAGGGGCGATTTCAAGCACGAGCAAGGTGGCCATTATCAGCCGCTCGCAGGATCCGGAGTATGATGTTGTCTATAATTTCGGTCAGGTTTCCATCGACCGCCCGATCATTGATACCATGGGGAACTGCGGCAACATTTCCTCTGCCGTCGGCCCCTTTGCCGTGGATGAAGGCCTTGTCAACGCGGAGGAACCGGTAACCCGGGTCCGGATTTTTCAAAAAAACACCAATAAGCTGATCGTGGCGGAGGTGCCGGTACGGGACGGTCGTTATAACGAGGACGGTGACTATGTCATTAGTGGCGTTCCCACCGCGGGCGGCAAGATTACGCTCCATTTTTTCAATCCCGGCGGATCGGTTACCGGCCGTCTCTTTCCCACCGGCAATGTTATCGACACCCTGGAGGTTCCCAATCTTGGCAGCGTTCGAATTACCGTTATCGATGCGGCGCATCCGCTGGTTCTGGTTGCGGCGCAAGATCTTGGTCTCATCGGCATTGAGATCGAAGAAATTGACAACCGGCCAGACGTCCGCGCCAGGCTCGAAGCCATTCGAAGCCGCGTGGCAGTACTTCTGGGTTGTGCAAAGACTCCGGAAGAGGCGAGCCTGCGCTGCCAGACGGTTCCCAGGATCGCTTTTGTATCTGCTCCCCAGCCGTATACGGACCTTAACGGCACGCAGATTGATTCATCTGAGATTGACCTGGTGGCGCGGATTATCTCCATGGGAGTCTTACATAAAGCCATGGCCGTCACCGGCGCCATCCCGACGGCGGGTGCGGCCAGGGTCAGAGGAACGATCGTTGACGAAATACTCGTTCACGGGGCACTGGAGAAGAAATTCGTTCGCCTGGGACACCCCGGCGGTGTAATCGAAGTGGGGACCGAGTTAAATCGAAAAGGCGACGAGTACATATACTCCGAAGCAATCCTGGGACGCACGGCCCGCCGCCTGATGGAAGGCTATGTTCTCGTTCCTGAGAGGTATTTCAATCAAACATAGAAATTCTGATCCTCTTGGACCGGATTCTTTACTGCACTATAGCTCGCCGTTGTTTCACCATCGATCCACCGTGTAAAGCGGGGCCATCTCCTTGAGCAATTCTTCGGAGCGATGGGGATTGTAAATGCCGCAGGCACAGGGTTTGGCAAGCTCGATACTCATCTGCCAGGCATTCATCCTGCCGGTCTTGACCTGGCGAATGGCTTTGCGGATCAGGGCCGGTGAGACCATGCCGTGACCGCACATGGTGGTGTACTGGCGGATATCCGGCGGGGGCAGCAGGTCGGTTCGTCCGTGAACGCCGAGCGACAGGTTGAGAGTGTGTGGATTCAGACCGAGTTCATCGCAGACATCGCGCACCCGATCAATTAGCCCGCTCACCACAATCGAAATGCCCTTATCGGCCTTTTTAATTGCGCGCAGGGTATTGACCAGGCTCTCTCTGCGGTTGAACACGCAAAACGCACGGGAATTATCACGAACACTGTTAATCATTTCTTCCTGGGTGACACCGCTGTATTTATTCTTGTGAAGCGTCTTCACCAGCAAGTTGGAGGGATCCTCCAGGAAAACCAGTTCCAGTAGGTGTTGAATTTTCGGGGCCACCCCGTCAGTGTTCCAACCACGCGCCGGATAAATAAACATACAATAATCCCGCTCGAGGGAATCGACGGTGCCTTCTCTGTGCAAACTGTGTGTCATACTAGGCCCTTTATAGCTTCATATTAACGATTTGTTGTAAGAAACCGATTGAATATTTTCGATTGAATATTTAAGGAATTCTATCAATTCTACCACAACTATTATTAAAATGATGGAGCGAAGCGACCTCCACAAATCTTCAATCTTCAATCTTCAATCTTCAATCTTCAGTCTTCATTTCCGGCATCGCCGGCTTGGGCTCCTGCCTTCAGGGCCCGACCCAGGCCCAAGTTAATTTTAGCATTCGGTGCCCACGCAAATCCCTCGGCCTTTATCATGTCAAGGATCTCCTGTGGTACTTGAAGCCCGGGTTCGAGCTGGGTGTAGACATCCAGACAAAAAACGCTTTTTACTTTCGCAGCCACCGCTTTTGCCGTTCGAAGCACTAGGGGCAGGCGATCTCTTTTGACCTGGATCTCAATGATGGCGCTCAATACGCGTTCGCCCAATAGCTCCGACTTCAAATCGCCTGTTTTGGGATCGCTTATCATCGAGTGGATCGGATTCTGGGGTTCAATCTCGGTGATACCGGCCTGTGCCAGCGCGCGTGTAACCGTCTGGATATCGTCAAGATCCATGCCGAGCGTTGGCCGGCCCACCTCAATTGCAATCCCCACATCATCGGGGCCGCATCTCCCGGTCACATCATTGGTCTTGGATTCCTCGGTACCGCGGCCCTCTATACCCGTGACCGCATGGGTCGTGGTGGCATCACTGAAATATTTACGCAGTGCCCGCGGGTATTCGTACACCTCCGCCGACTCTGCAATGGCATCCACCGGACAGATTTCGACCCGCAGGCAGGTTCCGCACTCGTAACATTTACCCTGGTCGACAACACTGATCAGTTCTGAAAAGCTAATCGCGCCGGCCGGACAGTAAGGCTGGCATCTCCCGCAGCCGACACACATATCCCCGTTAATGATCATGGCCCTGTCTCCTTCAGATGAAATAAACGAACTTGCCGCCTCTGTCGCAGATGCCGCCATGTGGCCCTGGAAAATGCCCTGGTGCCTGGTTTCACGATATCGTCCTGAACGATATTGCCTGTGGCGATTTTGGCGTGCAGCGGCCCGGCGTCTGAAATGTTGCCGACCAGCGCCCCGCCAATGATGCGGTCCTGATGTTGACACCATTCCCGCCACCATTGCGGTTGATGAACGGATTCTGAGTAGACGCAAGACCGGGCAGGCTCCCCACCCAGAACCACCAGCGGCAGGCCGGCAATGTTTTGGGCGTTTACGCGGCTGAGGCGGTTCAGGGCTATCGGCGCTGATCGATAAAGATTGGCACCAGCAAGCTTGCCCTGGGAAACGGCCTGGGGCCAGGTCCACGGTGTATTTTTAGAGCCCTCCGCTGTTTTAATCGTGACTGCATCACCGGCTGCAAACACATATCTGTCAGATGTTTGCAGCGTCGGGCCGACTACCAGTTCATTGTCTGCGAGCAGACCGGAGTCCGCCAGGAAATCAACTTCGGGGGTGGATCCGATAGCAACAAGCAGGGTATCACACAGCATCCATTTTCCGGATATCCGGACTTCTTTTAGTTCGCCCAGCTCACCGACCCGTATCTCCTCAACTGTTGAATGGATTCTGATATCCACCCCCAGACTGCAAAGATGGTCCGCTATCGGGCCGGCCGGCCGGGATGACATGAGGTTGGGCAAAAGATGGGTTTCTTTTTCCACCAGTACACACGGAAATCCGGACAGGGTTAGCTGAACCGCGGTTTTAATTCCCACCAGTCCGCCACCTAGGATCGTAACGTTGCGATGCTCGGGCAGCCAGCGCCGAATCGCTTTTGCTTCCGTCAGGCTGCGGATAGGAAATACACCCAGCCGGCAGGATTGACTGTAACAAACTGGAGGGATAAAGGGTCGTCCCCCAGGTGTGAGTATCAACCGGTCGTAGGCAAGTGTTTCACCATCTTCAAGATGCAGCAAGCGTTTTTCCCGGTCCAATGACGCTGCGTTTTGATTCAGCTTTAGCGTCAGGAGGGGATCATGATTCGGTTGCCAGAAAAAAAGCTTATCCTTGTCAATCTTGCTCACCACAAACTGGGCTAGAAGGGGGCGGTAATAGCCGATTTGTTCTTCCGCATCCACGATTGTAACCGGCTTTTCCGGATAGTGCGTTCTGCAGGACAGCGCAGCGTTAAAACCGGCAGCCCCGCCGCCCACAACTACCACCGGTCTATTCCGGTCGGTTATGGATCGCTTCCCCTCAAGCAAAATGTATGTTCTCCTTCTCCCTGAACCATTGCAGGATCTCATTGGCATCTGCCGGGTGGTCGTAGTGGGTGAAGACGCCACCACGGTCTGTAAAAAAACCTGTCAAGCAGTCGCGAACTTTTTTGCTGCCCCATAAAGGCAGTGGCGATGCGACACATACCCTGACGCCCAGGCTTGCCAGTCCCAAGGCTGCAGCGAGATCCTGACTTTTATTGAGACCCGTGTAGCAGATCCCTTTGAGGCTGCTAAATGTTTCACCTGCGCTGACGTTAGCCATGGTCTCAAGGATCCCCTGCTGCGGATCGAGGAGACGTACCGGGTTGTCGTTTTCCTCACTCGCCAGCCCGCGTTTGACCATCCACAGGGCAGCGTCTCCCCAGCCGGCAACCTGACAGCCCTCGCCGCCAAGCGCTTGGGTAACCTCTGTGGCGATCCATCCCAACGACTGCTGGGGAGTATCGGTGCCCCCGATGAGAACGAGCCCGGTAGCTTTTGTCTTTTTAAATTCCGCCGCGAGCTCTTTGGCGCTGATGACAATCCCTGATTCTGCCACCGGCGGTATGTCAGCAAAAACATCTGTTTTAGCGTGCGAATTATGGGACTCAATAGCAGAGCGTAAGGTTTCCTGGGGATCAGGCGCTGCATTGGTTAAGACGACTGGTACCTTTAGCTTTTCACAGATTTCAGGGACGCATGGATCGACCGAGGGACCGCACAGAACAAGGCTTATCCTACCGGAACTTAAAACGAGTTCGGCTTCCCCGGATGTGCATGCAAAGGGGAGATAGCCGGATTCAGCGGTTATCCAGTCTCCAAGGGATACCAGTCCCACAGCAGGTTTAGATGCTGCGGCCTCCTTAACCAGTACCGCCAAATGTTCAGAGGAGGGCTTTCCGCATATCCCGATAAGGGGATCGTCTCCAGACAAAAGTCCGTAACCGACTTTGCAAAGAATCTTTTTCTTTTTGGGCAACGCTTTTCTGTGCCCGTTCTGCAGGGCCAGCGTCAGAATTGATAAACGCAGGGCGCGACGGATCATGGCTTCGGCCGTTTCACCAGGTCGGTGAAGGCTTGCGGCACTTTGAAATACCTCTTGTATCTCAAGGTCCCGTGCCCCGAGGGTTGCGATAGTTTGAGAAACCATGTTCTCCAAGGAATCAGGCCAGAATGGCATGCGAAAACTTGCGCTGTCAGGTAGATCATTCAAGGCTTCGAACACGCCGCTCAGGCAGAGCCTGAGCAGCAGCGCCGCCACCATCCGGTCCCGATCCAGGCCACATATCCCCAGCTCGGCACCTCTGCCGAAGGGATCGATGCGACAGGGTCCCTGCATACAGCCATAAGGGCAGCTCAAACCAACCCGTAAAAATCCGTCCGGCGGCTGAAGCTTTACATACCTTTCCCAGTTGAGATCAAGGCCGCGCGTGGCCGCCGATTGAAGCAAGATCTGGCTTACAGGATCAACAGTTTTCAAATGAATCGTTTCCATGGCGATCGAATCTCCAAATGAGCATACTAACGTTCAACGAAAAATTCGCTTAGGTTTTTAAATCAACAAACAGGAAGGCTTCTTCACCGCTTACAGAAGCAGCCGTTTCTACTGCCGCCCGCCGTTTCTCATGATATCTTTCTTCTATTTTCTCCAGTTCTACAAGTTCGAGTGCCTGCGTCGGGCAGACATCCACACATATCGGAAACTCCAAATACGTGCAGCGGTCGCACTTGAGGGCAAACTCTCGCTCCGGCCACGGAAAGATCACTCCGTACGGGCAAAACATGGTACATGTCCAGCAGGCAATGCATCGATCCTTTTGAATGACCACCATATTGCTGGCCGGGTCCCGCACCAGCGCACCGCTGAGACAGGCATCCAGACAGGGCGCTTTGAGACAATGACGGCATTGCACCGGAAATGATGCAGCACTGCTGCCCTCAACTCGCAAACGAGGCTTTGGAAGCGGTGATTCCTGAACTGCTTCCAACAGCGTTTTTTGGCTACTGCCCCTTTCAACCGCGCAGTATAGCTCACAGGTTTTGCAGCCTGTGCAACGATCAAGGTGAACGGCGATTACTTGCATTCAAACTCCTTTTATATCTTTCATGATCCGTTTGGTAAACCAAAGGTAATCGTCTCCATATATAATATCGCCGGTTAAATCAAGGTCGGGTGGGCAGAAAATCAGAATACGTAAAAGTAATTGTTTATCTTAAGAGCATTTAGACCGAAGGGAAATCCTTTCGCGAGTTGTAATTTAATGAAAGCTTTTGTATAGGTTGTCAATAATCTCAAGAAGGGAATGAACCGATGAAAGCAATACTGGTTACAAAATTCGGAGGTCCTGAGGTATTGGACTATGCAACGGTAGAGGAACCTGTGCCAGGTCCCGATCAGGTCCTAATCCGCGTTCGCGCTTTAGGGATAAATTTTGCCGATATTAAGGCACGCACCGGCGGCTACCACCTCAAACGGGAATTTCCGTTCGTTCCCGGGATAGACGCCTCCGGTATCATCGAGGCCGTTGGCCGGGAGGTAAATGACCTGAAAAAAGGTATGCGGGTAATCGCCTTTCCTGCCAACGGATCGTACAGCGAGTATGTGGTTGCCCGGGAAATGCTGACATTTCCGATACCGGAAACCATCTCAGATGAAACGGCCGCGGCTTTTCCCATTGTGGGTGGAACTTCTTATGCGATGCTGGCCCGAATTGCGCGGTTGCAGCCCGGAGAAAGCGTTCTGGTGCACTCGGCAGCCGGCGGAGTCGGGACCACGGCTGTGCAAATAGCCAAATATTTGGGCGCTTCGCCGCTGTTTGCAACGGTTGGTAACGATGACAAAAAAGACGTTCTGCAAAATCTCGGCGTGGGCACCGTCATGAATTACCGAACCAACGACATTGTCAGCCAGGTCCTGGACTTGACCGCGGGCAAAGGGGTGGACGTGATATTAAATCCGTTGGGGGGAGATATACTCGAAAAAGATCTAGACTGCCTTGCTCCATTCGGCCGTTTGATCTGTTTCGGTCATGCAGGCGGACAGTCGGCACGGATAACAACCGAAATGCTGCACGGCACCAGCCGTTCGATCATTGGGTTTAGTTTTGGATCCATGCGGAAATTGAAGCCGGAAGCGGTTCCCGGGATCATGGCAGAGGTCATCGCGCTCGTAGCGGAAGGCAGAATCAACATGATATTGGGTGAACGATTCCCATTGCGAGAAGCGGCCGCAGCCCATCAATATATGGAATCCAGACAGAGTACAGGAAAGATACTTTTGACCGTTTGAGAACTCTTTCAAACCGGTATCCTAAACCGGGGCGCACAAATAAAATTGTACATTAGTTGACGGATACCGATGTCAGTCTTATTCTTGAAAAAATAAAATCGCCGGCCGCATCAGCTGTATGTTACATTGCTAGAAGTTCGCGAAGAAATATCTTTCTGTATTCAGGCAAGAACCCGGAAATTCATTCCGGTTCTGCGAGTACAGACCTCGTCATTTAGTTGGGGAAAATGAATGTGAACCATTAAAAATAGCACAATTGCATGAGAATTGGACATGGGTTTAATTCAGGAATTCAGGGATTTAGGAATTCAGGAATTGAAGGAATTCTATCTATTTTAATTTATTGATTTTATCCTTTAATCCTTCAATTCCGAAATTCTTAAAACCCTTTCAACCAGGAAGAGTGTAACAAAGATGAAAATCAAGAAACTTACCGCAAGTGTTCACCAGTACCCGGTTTACCTGCCGATGATCGACAAACCCCTCGAGCATCGTGTCTTTACTTTTTGTGAAGTCGAAACCGATGAGGGATATAAAGGGTGTGGTGTGACCGGCGCATTTTTGCCGTGGTCGATTGTCATGGCCCTGAAGCACGATATTCTACCCGCCATAAAAGACATGGATCCCAGAGATACCGAGGCAATTCATGCCAAGATCTGGTGGACATTGAATCCACGCGCTTATACCGGTGTGATTTCAAATGCTATTGCGGCGCTCGACATCGCCCTGTGGGACATCAAAGGCAAGCAGGCCGGCCGCTCGGTGGCGCAGCTGCTGGGCGGCTATCGTGACTGGGCCGGCACCTATATTACCTTCGGCTATCCATTTTTCGATCATGATCAACTTGTCGAATATGCCCAAAAATTTGTTTCAGAAGGAAATACGCGCCTCAAGATGGTCGTTGCATGTGACAAAGGCGGCTGGCGCGAAGATGCCGTGCGGATTCGCAAAGTGCGCGAAGCGGTTGGTGACGATATTGATCTGATGATCGATGCGAACTATCGATTCACACCGGTCGAAGCCCGATTGCTATGCCGCGAAGTGGAGGATCTAAACCTGACATGGTTCGAGGAGCCGTTGCATCAGAACGACGCCCGTGCACTGGCCGATCTTCGACGTCAAACAAAAATTCCGATTGCCGCCGGTCAGATGGAAGGTCATCGCTGGCGTATTCGCGAGCTCGTCGAGAAGGAAGCGATCGATATCCTACAGCCGAATTGCTGCTACAATGGCGGCTACACGGAGACCCAGAAGGCAGCGCACCTCGCGCAGGTCTACAATCTTCCGATCGCCAACGGGGGTGGTTGGCCGATTTTCAATATGCACACAATGGCCGGTCTCATGAACGGGATGTGGGCCGAATTTCATTGGGGCATGTGGCAGGCCGGTCAACGATTTTTCAACGGATCTCCGGGTCCTGAAAACAATCAGGTAAAGATCCCTGATAAACCGGGTCTTGGTTTCGAACCCAACTATGACATGCTCAAAGACAGTGTTGTTCAGAATCCTGATGATCTAATGGAAGCCGGTATGCAGACGAATCTGAACGTTATTACCAAGGCCTAGTGATTAAGAACAGAGCTTTCTCTGGGGACAACACAATGCCGGGGGCTGTCGCGCCCGAATCACTACACTGTCGTCCTGGCCAGTTCTATTAATCGGTGAACATCTGCCAGTTGGTCCAGCCCGAAAATAGCTCCGGAAACAGCCTCTTGAGTATCCGGTGTTAGGATAGATTGAGTGCAATCGATGAATTTATCTTTTAACTCCTCATCGCTGAGCGGATTGTCCGGACCGCCGCGGTATCGTTCATCTGCATCCCGAATCAGTTTTTCGCCACTCTTTAAAGTAATCTCCACTCGCGATCGCATTTTGTCATAGCCCTTGGCTTCTATTTCCGGATCAAATTCCATACGGATCCGACGCATCAATTCTCGGACCTGAGCGGAGCGCACGAACTCTTTGGTAAATTCGTTTACCCCTGCTTTGCGTGAAATAGCAATGGCCGCCAGCAAAAACGGCATGCAAAATTTGGCCTGTAGTTCGTCTTCCGCAAAGGCGTAGCGGATCGGTTTCAATATATTATTCCCGGCATACAATACCACCGACGCGATATCGTCCGGTTTCAGGTCGTGTTCCATCACGACTGCCAGCATGGCATCCAAGGAAGGATGCGTTAGCGAGCCGCATGGATAGGGTTTGACGCTGACGCCCGGCTCGACAATTGTGTGCGGATTGCCCAGCTGGCCCGAGATCTTCTCGCGATCGTAACCCCGGCCCAGCACTTGAAAAAATCCCCAGGGACCATCCAGTGCGGTTGGGTCGGCCTCGAATCCTTCGGCCGCAAGCAAAGCGGCGGATACGCCATTGTGGGCGGCCCGACCGACGTGAAGCGGTTTGGTCATCGTGCCGAAATTGACCCGAATGCCGGAAGCCATCGAGGCGACGATACCCAGCATGTGATTGAGTGCGGGCTCCTTCAATCCAAGCAGCTTGGCTGCGGCCGCGGCGGCGCCGAACGTGCCTATGGTGCCGCTGGAGTGGCAACCTTTATCGTAATGATCCGGCCGGATTGCCTCGGCAATTTTGCATTCCACCTCGAATCCAGTCAGAAAAGCGGTTAAAAAATCTTTGCCTGAAACGCTGTCACGTGTTTCGGCCAGTGCCAGAGAGGCCGCCAGCGGTGGGATGGTTGGGTGGGTGAGGAGGCCAAAAGTCCGGTCCGGTGAGGTTGACAACTGTGAGTCATCCCAATCCATGGCGTGACCCGCCGTGCCGTTCACCAGGGCGGCAAATATGGCGGGCATTTTAACCGGATCTTTTCCGAAAGCCGTGGATTCGGCTTGCTTGCCGTTTTTAAGGCCGAAGGCACGAACGATCCGGGTGCACTGCTGCAGGGAACCGGCAAGAATAACGCCAACACCGTCCAAAACACAGCGCTTGCCGATTCGCAACGCTTCCTCCGGTATATCATCAAAAGTTAGGGTTTGGATAAACTCGGACACCTCCGGGGTGACCTGACTGCTCTGGCTATTCATCATCAAGTCCTTTCTGGCAAAGATTACGCTATCGTTTACGGGTTAAATCATGTTTTAAGTTTCGGTCTAAATCGTTCAAGAATCAGAGGTAAACATAAACTGATCATACTGAGAATGAGCATGGTCACTGTGATCGGGCGGGTAAAGAAAATCACCAGACTGCCGTCCGACATAAAAAGCGCCTGTCTGAACGACTTTTCAGCCATCGGCCCTAGTACCAGTGCCAGGATTACCGGAGCCACCGGAATGTCGAGGCGTTTCATCCCATAGCCGATGGCGCCGAAAATGACCACCGTCCACACCTCGATCATACTGTTGCTGATAGAATAAGCGCCAACCACACTCATTACCAATATAAATGTAGACATGATAGGTGTCGGCATTCTGAGAATTTGCGTCAATGGTTTGATTCCGGCTGTGGCCAGGATCAAGCCCAAACAGTTGGCAATGTACAACGAGGCGATCAGCGCCCAAACCAGACCGGAATGCTGCGTAAACAGCAGCGGTCCGGGGCGAATGCCGTGAATCATCAGGGCGCCGAGCAAAACGGCTGTGGTCTCTGAACCGGGTATGCCCAGGCTCAACAGGGGGACCAGGGCACCGCCGGCGGCAGAATTGTCGGCACTGCCGGGACCGGCTACACAGCGAATATCGCCCTTGCCGACCTGTTCGGGGTGTTTGCTGATACGTGCTTCCATCGAGTAAGACATAAACGCCGATGCAGTGGCGCCGGCACCCGGCAGCATCCCGATGAAGGTGCCCAAAATGGAACCTCGCACGATGGAGCCGAAACTCTCCTTAAAGTCGTTCCAGGTCGGCAGCAATCCCGTCATTTTGCCCTGGTAGAACTTGAAACTGAAATGGCGTTCAAGGTTTGTCAGCGACTGCGACACGGCAAACATGCCGATTAGTACCGCAATAAAACTGATGCCGTTGTCCAGGCCCAGAATTCCAAAGGTGAAGCGGCTGATACCGGCGCCGGGGTCCATTCCGACAGTCCCCAGCAGCAGTCCAAAGGCACCGGCGATAAGTCCTTTTACCATCGATCCGCTGCCCAGGCTGGTAATCATCGTCAATCCCAGAAATATGAGTGCAAAGTATTCCGGTGGCCCGAACGCCAGGGCCACATTGGAAAGCCACGGACCGATGGACATTAACACCATCACGCTGAATGTTCCGGCCACCCACGATCCTATTGCGGTAATCCCAAGCGCCAGGCCGGCCCGGCCGCTGCGCGTCATTTCATAACCGTCTAAGGCTATCACCGCTGCCGTTGAGGTGCCCGGCACGCGCAGCAGGATAGAGGTGATCGACCCTCCGAACATCGCCCCCATGTAGATCCCTGCCAAAAAAAGTAATGAGGCCTCAGGTGTCATTCCAAAGGTCAACGGCAAAAGAACAGCCACCGCCATCGAGGCATTAATACCCGGCAACACTCCGACGGATACACCTACGAGCTGCCCCATTATGATGAAGAACAGGTTTTGCGGAACCAGGGCAATCCCAAAGCCCATGGCCAGGTTTTGAATCATGTCCATGATATTATACTCCCCAGGGGCCTTTCGGAAGAGGCACAGTCAGTAGGTAGGCAAAAATGGTCCAAAGCAATGCGGGAATCGCCAGTGCCAGAATGGTGCAGAGCAAGTAACCAAATCCCCCGATAAATCGAATAAAACAAAAGGCGAACAAGGCCGTTGACAGTGCAAACCCAAGATACGGCACAATGATGACATATATAAGGAAAAGTCCAAATCCGCTGATAAGATGCTTAACTGCCTGGGGATTGCGATCACTCTTTGCCGCGGTGGATTGGGCCTCTTCAGTGCTTGGCTCTGATCGAAACGTTTGCCACAGGAGCCATAACGCCAGGATTGCCAGTAAACCGGCCACTACAATGGGGAAATGGCCCGGTCCCATGCGCGCCACCCGGGCAAAGGCCGGGAAAGGTAATCGAACAGCCAGATAAATCCACACCGCAGAGAGAGCCAGGAGAAAAACCGCTGTTATCCGCTCTGCCCACTTCATGATAAGATCCTTTTTTGAGTGCCGATAAATTATAACCGGTGACGGGAATAAATTTCCGTCACCGGTTATCTGGAGCACAATTCGGTTAGAATCCAAGTTTCTTCAACACGTCGCCGAATGTTTTTTCCTGTTCTCGGATGAGTTCCGCGAATCCTTCGCCCACCACAAAATAAGGTTCTATCATGCTTTTTGCCAGATAGTTTTTAAAGGTGGGTGTTTGAATCGCCATCAAAGATCGTGAAATGAGGTAGTTCACAACATCATCCGGCGTACCCTTCTTCACGACCAGTCCTCTGAATTTCGGAACTACCACGTTCCAACCCTTTTCTTTCATGGTCGGAACATCGGGCATCCCTTCCAGGCGTTGTAGAGTGGCCACTGCTATAATACGCACTTTTCCCGCGTCCACCTGAGCTTTAACTTCCTGAACTTCGGCAATCTGGGCGCTGATGTGGCCGCCCATCAGTGCCGCAAGCTGCTCCCCACCGCTATCGAAGGGAACAAAACCGTACTCGACGCCCGCTTCTCTGCCGAGCAGATAGCCGACGATGTGGTCGTCCGTGCCCAATCCAAAGGTGCCGATTTTAACCTGCCCCGGTTTGCCCTTGGCGCCGTTGACGAAATCTTCAATCGTTTTATAAGGACCATCTGCAGAAACGGCTATGCATTTGGCGTCGAAACCCCACATGACGATCGGTGTGAAGTCTTTGGCGCTGTACTTCAGATTCGGTTTGGTCAAAGGGGTAAATACAAGATTGTTGGTGACACCAAGCATCGTGTAGCCATCGGCCGCTTTGCCCTGTACATAGGCCATGCCGACGGATCCACCACCACCTTTTTTGTTCACCACGTAGACGGTCTGCGGCAAGATGCCTTCGGTGGACTTGGCAAATGTCCGACACATCCGATCGCTGCCGCCGCCCGGTGAAGCCCAGGCAACCATTTCTATCGGCTTGGTCGGATAATCAGCGGCTTGGACAGCGCCGGCGCCCACGCCTAGAAAGAGCATTGTCACCACGGCAAAGATCGTCAATTTGCAAATTGTGAAATGTTTGCAGCCAATCATAGTTGTCCTCCTTCCGTTACAGGTTTAATGTCAAGGTTGATTGTATTGATCCCTGTCCTTCAAACGTCTTCAACCTGCAATCTCAGAGAATGTAAAGAGGTTGTCACTCTTCAGCAGGTCGGGTCGATTTGACTTCAGATTCAAGGAGTTCTTTGGCTCTCTCCTGGTTGAAAATTCCGCACGGACACATCTGGGCCATTTTTAGGGCTGCCCTTTCAGGTCGGGTTTTGCCCCGGCTGACCTTGCTGCGAACTTTGTCAACGTAACGATCCGGGATCATGTGGTGTCCGCACATGGTCGTTATGGCCAAGGTGTCCGCTTCAGCTACGGCGTCCTTTTTACCAAAGATGCCGATTGAATAATTGATCGTATGCGGTGTAATTCCGGCGCTGTCACAGGCATCCAGCACCCTGTCCAGAGGCCCTGTTATAATCACGCACAGTCCGAGATCAGCCCCTTTCATCTTTTTCAGAAACTGTTGAATCTGGTCCGCCGATGTGAAGACACCCCGCAGGCGCGACTTATCGGTGAGCTTGGCCTTCACCTCCTCCGGTGAAAGACAGACAATGGGGCCGGATTTAACATCGCCCCAGTTTACGCTTCCGACATCTTCAACAATGGCAAGCGCATTTCGCATCCGATCGGTCAGGTTATCATCGTTAATATCTTTAACGTGGTACAATAACCAGACGTAATCTTTTTCCTGAAGCCTTCCGCAGCGGTGCAGACTATGGGTCATGGGGTTTTCCTTTCGAAGTTGTCTATTTCGTATATTCGATGATATATATTTTAATGAAATAAACGGAAGCTAAACTTAAAATTGACTAAAGTTGAAAGTTTAAAGTGAATCCCGCCACAGCGGGATTAAGGACTGCGCTTTCAGCACGGTCTATTTATAAAAAGATAGACTACATTATTCCACTTCGGACTACGGTATCGTGTTAATTCATCTTTTTGTATATAATCGACAGAATTCAACAACTTTAGGCACTTTAGTTCACTTTAGTCACTTCACACTTTCCTGTTGAAAGTAATATATCAGTGTATTCATCAATGCATGTCCTCAAGCAGAAAAATTTCACCCATGGTACAGAGGCTTTCCGAGTCCGACGTTCACTTTTCCCCGCAGGGGTACTTTTATGTCGTGGCGTTCGAGGGCCTCCATTAACGGGCGGTCTCCGTCATCGGTCAACATGGATACGATGCCGAGGCTAAAGACGGTGTCTATTTCATCACCGACCGTTTTTATGGCTTTCAACACCGGGTCGATTTGTTCTCTTTTTACGGTACCTTCGATGATAACGGACATGACGTGAACATCCAGAATGTCGTCGCGAATTTTGCCGGTACGTACATTAGTCATTACCCCCGAGAGAGGGGTTTCTTTTGGACTTGCGAATCTTACCCCAACGGCTGCCATGGCCATCGCAACTTTCTCTACATCCCGAAGATAGGCACCCATTCCAGGCCGACCCATGTCGATGCAGATTCCGTATACATCTTTGTTGAAGCGTCCGGTAACATCGTTGGTCTTGGCCTCCTCGGTTCCTCTTCCCGGAATTCCGGTACCCTTGCTGGTGATGGTTGGATCGCTTAACACATGCTTAAACGTCTCACCGTAGGATTCCAGAGGCGTCGGCTCAAAACAGTCGAAAGGGCAGACCTCATTGCGATAACACACCCAGCACTCCACGCAGATGTCCAGATCTATCGAAGCTATTTCTTCATTGAGTGAGATCGCCTCAACGTTACAGTAATCAAGACATATGCCGCATCCCGTGCATTCTTCCACGTCGATTTTCATTTCATCTACAGTCCTTTCTATTATCGGTTATATATCTCTATTATTTTACGTACTGTTTTCACTCAAATTATAGGTCCGTTGAATAAGAATATCGAAGTGCTCTTCAATCGATTGAATAACTAGATCTGTTTTTCTGGTTTCGATGGCTTCCACAATGCGATCATGAACCGCCAGCATTTCCCTTATTCGAACCGGATCTGCAGTGTAGTAAGTGCGGCGCATACTTTGCCATAGTGGCTGCTGCGTGGCCTGGAGTAAATTTTCCGTCATACGCACAATAAGCCTGTTTCCGGTTGCCTCGGCAATGGCTATGTGGAATTCGGAAGCATATTTCAAATAGGCGTCGTAGTTTCCCCGCAACCCTTCTTTCTGTTTTTTATTCCAGGCCTGACGAATCTTCTGCAGGTCGGTGGTGTCTGCCATCCGAATAACCATTCGGGCTGCACCGATTTCAAGGGCTTTGCGTGCTTGCAGCAATTCTAGGGGACTTTCGTTTTTTTCCAATACCTCGAGGGCCTGGTGGCTGAGATCTTCAACACCGATTTTTTCACAGACATAGGTTCCGTCTCCGGGATGACTTTCAACGATACCGACGATCTGAAGCGCACTGATGGCCTCACGGACGGAAGGACGGCTGACGCCTGTTTGTTCTGCAATGAGTCGTTCCGGTGGAAGTTTCATACCCGGCCGGTATTCATTATTGCGGATTTGTTTGACGATCTGCTCGGCAATGATTGAGCTTCTTTTGCGAAACGGAGATTGAGGCATTTTTTTGAATTGCATAATATTTTTCACCCTCAGGAATAGGTCAGACCGGTCTGACCGGTCTGACCAATATGCTGCCTATACCCAAATCACTGTTGCATGTCAACAGCGAATAAAGAACGACTAAATATCGGGAGCCATGGCAGCGGTTCTTCAGGGTTGGTTGTTCAGGTTATTTTATGAAATCACAAATTGACATTGCCTTCTCAAAGACAACTTTGGTATGAAAAAATATTTTGTCCATGGATTTTTTTTTAGTGTTTTAAATCCGAAGATTGCAATATTCTTCGTAGCGTTTCTTCCACAATTTGTGAATATGGACAAAGCGAATCACGTCTTCAGCTTGGATCGCTTGTTTTAAGATGGATAAAGCGCAGCGCCATGTTGTTTGAAAAAAGGCCCCGAGGGCCTAGAGATTAGGAGGTCACATGCAGTCATTTCTCTCTGTGGGGGACCAGGTCACTTTTTCAAAGACGGTGGGGGAAACCGACGTTTATCTTTTCGCCGGGATAACGGGTGACTTTGCGCCCAATCATGTTGACGAAGCGTTCATGCGCACAACGGCATTCGGTCACCGAATTGCACACGGAGCGCTTCTTGTCGGGTATATGTCGACGGCTTCAACAAAGATACTGGAGCGAAATGCGGGGGCGCCTGGTTCGGATACACCCGTCTCACTTGGATATGATCGCGTTCGGTTTATACGGCCGGTTTATATCGGGGATACGATTACGGTTCGTTATGTGGTTGAATCGGTGGACCCCGAAGCGCGGAGAACCCGCTCCAAGATTGAAGTCTGTTCGGAAGACGGGGAGGTTGTCGCTGTCGCAGAACACATTATGAAATGGGTTCCCGGCAATGAAGACCAAAAACGAGGGGAAGCACATGTTTGATCTTATTTGCGTATCCGTCAATAATTGCTGGTGTATTTCTTGCGGGTGCGCTCCATCTCCCGTTGCTCGTCGCGGCGGCGGATGGCTTCGCGTTTGTCGTATTTGCGCTTACCGTGGGCCAGGGCCAACGCCAGCTTGGCCTTGCCGTTTTTAAAATAGACTTTCAGCGGCACCAGCGTGGATCCTTTTTCATTGACTTTACCATACAGCCGTTTGATTTCGCGTTTGTGCAGCAGCAGCTTACGGGGGCGCAGTGGATCGTGATTGCCGTAATAGGCGAACGGGTAGGGGCCGATGTGCATCTGATATACGAAAACCTCACCGTTTTTAATGCGGGCATACGAATCTTTCAGGTTAACGCGCCCTTGACGCATGGATTTTACTTCGGTTCCTTTCAGCACCATGCCGGCTTCAAACACATCATCGATGTGGTAGTCGTGGCGGGCCTTTCGGTTTTCAGCCACCACCTTTTTATGGTTTTTGTCCGATTGCTCGTTTTTCGTTTTTGCCATGCCTTCAAAGCTCTATAAAGTTACTGATACGCTGTAACCAGGAATTAAACCTGGCCATTCGTTATTTGTTCAATCTCAGATAAAATGCCGCCGTAGGTGGCGCGTAACAATTCAAATGTTTTTTCGGCCGACGCCAGTTTCAGTGCTTCCTGTGCCAGGGAGGGTGTGTCCTTAATTTTTATCGATCGAATCATCTGCTTGACGGCCGGAATTGATTGCGGATTCATGCTGAGCTCGTCCATTCCCAGTCCCAGCAGCAGTGGGACGTGGATCGGATAACCCGCCATCTCCCCGCAGATAAAAACCTTGACCTTTTTTTCTCTGGCCACTGTGGTGATCTGGTTCAGCAGTCTGAGGATGGCCGGGTCCAGCGGCCGGAACAGGTGCGAAACCTTTTTGTTGCCGCGGTCGATGGCCAGGGTGTACTGGATTAAATCATTGGTGCCGATACTGAAAAAATCAACCTCTTCTGCAAGTTTGTCGGCCATAATGGCGGCCGAAGGGACCTCTATCAGGACACCGATTTCAATGGCACTGTTAAATGGCAGCCCCTCTTTGTCGAGCGATTCGGCGACTTCGTTCATGATGCGTTTCGATTCCACGACTTCCCTACGGGTTGAAACCATCGGAAACATAACCCGCACATTTCCCTGACTCGCCGCCCGTAAAATGGCACGCAGCTGGGTTTTAAATACATCCGGCCGCTGCAGGCAATAGCGGATGCCGCGCAGACCGAGATCCGGATTGGCTTCGCTCGGACCGTTGGCGACAGCGACGACTTTGTCACCGTTGATGTCAAGGGTCCTGATAGTGACCGGTTTGGGGGCAATGACTGCGACCACATCGGCGTATTTGTCGTAAAGCTCGTCTTCGCCGGGAAAGTCGGGGCGGCTCATGTATTGAAACTCGGTCCGGTACAGCCCGATACCGTCCCCACCGTAGCTCAGCACCGATACGACTTCTTCGGACAACTCGATGTTGCCCAGCACCCGTATGCGCTGACCGTCTTGTGTTTCAGCCGGTGCCCGGCTCCTGCGGGTGATGGCGGCGTGGTGCTGCTGGTAGCGAATGCGGCGCTCTTCGTATTTCACAAGTGTTTGCTCATCGGGTCCAATAATCACTTTTCCGCTCGAGCCGTCTACGATGATAAGGTCTTCGTTTTTGATGGCTACCGTGGCTTTTTCCAGGCCGAGAACCGCCGGAATTTCCAGCGTGCGGGCGATGATGCCTGTATGCGATGCTTTGCCACCGCGATCGGTTACAAAGCCCTTGATCCGTTCCAGCCGGATCTGACTGGTTTCGGCCGGAGACAGGTCGGGTGCCACCAGGATCACGCGTTTGTCGATCTCACCTATGTTCACCTGTTTGGCACCCACCAGGTAGCGCATGATGCGTTCGGACAGATGAACAATGTCCGATGCCCTTTCTTTTAGATAAGAATCGGACATACCCTGAAAGATCGATTTAACACTTGAAGCGACTTTTTTCAGCGCCCATTCGGCATTGACACAATCATTTTCGATGGTTTCAATCGTTCGCCCGTAAAGCATTTTATCTTTGAGGAGAACCTCCTGGGTTTCCAGGATGCTGGTATGCGGCAGGAAATCTTCAGGGGCGTTTTCAATGATTTCCCGCAGCTCGTCTTTCGATTTTTTTACCGCTGCTTTAAACCGTTTGACCTCATCTTTGATCTTCGATTTCTGAATGTGGTATTGCGCGATAATATCCACCCCTTCTTTGTCGACGAGATATGCTTGGCCGATACAAATACCGGGGGATGCACTGATTCCATGCAAGGTTAATTCTTTATTCTCAGCTTCCGGCATAGGTTCTATTCTCCAAACCCGTTTTCAATCAACTGGATGATCTCATTGAGAATATCAAGATCGGCCGAATCCTGGCTTGCCAGTTTTATTTTAGTGCCCATGGGGCACTCCAATGTCAGCATGTCCATGATGCTCGTGGCGTCCGCCTCTTCATCGCCCTTGATCATCCTTATTTTCGAATTCGCCTGCATGGCAAGCCTGGCAATTTGGGCGGCCGAGCGCGCATGCATGCCCAATTCATTGGTGATGGTTACCTCTTTTGAAAGTCCTTTTTCAGCAGCACCCATAACCTTTTCTGCCTGAACAGATCCGACCGATCGTTCATATCATCCGGTTATATTTTAATACCGAAAACCGGGTTCTTTGGGCCAGGATTATTTACCATCGATAAACGCATCGTTGCGAATTGACGTCTTTTATTGCCCAATTACCGGCATGATTTTGAAAGACATATACGCAACGCAAACAAATACATTAGAGAAATTAGAAACGATTATCAACCTGAAAATGGTTGTCAATTGCAAATCATTGACACAAATCCGGATCGCTGCTAAAAATTGTCTGCAAGTTCAAGCGCCCGCTGCCTTTGGAACCATTTGCCAAAACCTGTCAAACCAGCACCTTAAAGGAGGAAGAGACCATGGCCGAAAAAATTTTGATTTTCGGGAAAAATACGTGACCGCACACCACGGCAGCTCGTGAAGCCTGTGAAAAAGAGGGTCGGGAATTTGAATATGTTGATGTTCTTTCCGCTACGGAAAAGCTCGATGCCATGCTGAAACATTCAGACGGAGTGCGCAAAGTGCCGGTTATCGTGGAAGATGAAAAAGTGACCATTGGATTTAAAGGCGAGACCTGAGGCGTGTAACGTCGGCCGGTGGCCGACGGATGGAGGACAGGATCCAGGATGCAGGAGGCAGTATGCATGATTCAGGATACAGGATGCATGATGCAGGATGCAAGATTCATGATTCATGATCCAGGATTCAGGATAACGGATGCAGAATCCAGGATTCAACGCTCAAAGCTGAATGCTGAAAACTCAAGGTAATAGCAAGGCGCATAGCGCATAAAGCTTAAACCTGAATGTGATACGGGATGTAATAATATTGTAGCCGGTAAATAGGTTAAACGGGCTCAACTGGGTCAACCGGCTCAACGGGCTCAACCGGCTAACCGGCCAGCCGACCGGCACTATCATAACCCTGAGGGGTATCAGCGCTCTGAAAAAAGCCGGTTAAATACGGATCAGCAAGTCCTTGTCAGCATCCTCCAGTCCAACTTGGACAACATCATATCCCCTCTTATCGGCAATCTGTCCTTCCGAAACTACAAATTGACCCCCACCGACATCAAAGTGCTCAATCTGGTCAAAGAAGGCCGCACCAATAAGGAGATTGCCGAGCTGATGTGCCTTACCAAAAATACGATCCTTTTTCACCGGTACAACATACGGCGCAAGTTCGGGATTAAAAATAAAAAGGTGAATCTGAGAGTCCACCTGTTATCCTTCGACAGATAGTGGTTTTTTCCCACTATTTCCCCACTGTTTTATCAACTTGACATTGTGGCGTGATGCGGTAATTAAGAGAAACTGAATCTGAAGTTTGTTTGAAGTTATTGAAACGTTTTTGATTTTTGGCCATGCATCTTTTAATGGCCCTTAAATACCGCTTCGAGCAGCGCGCTAGGTCCGTGAAGCTTTGAAACACTTATCTCATTATATGTCGAAGCGCCGATTAATGTGAATTTAATTTCCTTGACTTAATCGAAGATACATTATAGCCACTAATTCACCTTTAACCGGTTTTTATGTAATGAATTGGATTCAGTATCAACTGGTTTAGCTTCTGAAAGATCGTTATTGAAGGGGGGCCGCACTATTGGTCGCAGTAAGTAAACTCAAAGAAGGTGACGTGCTGCTGGAGCTGGAAGACATTCACATGGTCTTTGGCAAGGTGAATGCGCTGGTCGGCGTGAGCCTGAAAATTCGGAAAGGAGAAATCCATTCCGTCATCGGGCCCAACGGCGCCGGTAAAACCGTCATGATGAACTGCATCAACGGTTTATACCACCCGCAGCAAGGGAACATTTATTATAATGGAGATCGGATCAACAGCCTCAGGCCCTATGAACGCGCCCAACTGGGAATGGCACGGACTTTTCAAAAAGTCGAGGTCTTCGGTGGACTGACGGTTCTGGACAACATTCGCCTCGGCCGCCACATCCATTATAAATCGGGCATCCTCAGCGGCTCGGTGTATGCCGGCAAGGCCAAAAAGGAAGAAATCGAGCACCGGACATTTATCGAAGCGGAAATAATCGATCTCCTGGAAATCCAGCATATTCGCAACAAACCGGTTGGGATGCTGCCTTACGGTTTGCAGAAGCGGGTCGAGCTGGGGCGGGCGCTGGCCTTGGAACCGGAGTTGCTGATCCTTGACGAACCGCTGGCCGGTTTGAACCTGGAAGAGGTTGAGGACATGGCCCGGTTCATCCTGGATGTAAACGAAGAAAAACGTTGGCAGGTGACCTGCCTGCTGGTTGAACACGACATGGGTGTTGTCATGGATCTTTCCGATCGTGTGTTCGTGCTGAATTTCGGGAATATGATTATGGACGGCACGCCTGAACAAGTGCAGAACAACCCGGAGGTGGTCAAGGCCTATCTGGGCGAAGAAGATCTTTATGCAACCCGAGGATAAAAAGAGAGTCTTAAGAATGGAAATTACCAAAGAACTCACCATCCCCAAATTATTTTACGAACAGGCTCTGAATTACGGCAAGAACCGGGTGGCCATGCGAGAAAAAGAGTTCGGCATCTGGCGCCCGATCTCTTGGCGGAGATATTTTGACGAGGTCAAATATCTGGCCCTCGGCCTGGTGAGCCTGGGTCTGGAAGATGGTGACAAAGTGGCCATGATCGGGGATAACCGTCCCGAGGGATTGTGGGCCGAAATGGCGGCTCTGTGCGCCAGGGGGGTTGGCGTGTGGCTGTTTCAGGACAGCCTAATCGATGAGGTCAAATACATCGTTGATCATTCGGATACCAAATTTCTTTTCGGCGAGGGTCAGGAAGAAGTCGACAAGGCGATTTCCATCTATTCGGAATGCCCGAAACTGCAAAAGATCATATGGGACGATCCCAAAGGGATGCGCAACTATGACGAGGACTTTTTGATCAGCCTCAAGGAAGTTCAGCAGTTCGGCCGCGAACTCGACCAGCAGAAACCGGAACTTTTCAAGGAACTGGTATTTAAGGGACACGGCGATGAAATCGCCCTTTTGTTTTACACCTCGGGAACCACATCACTGCCCAAAGGGGCGCTGCTTTCCCACAACAACATGCTGATGATGGGGCAGCACCTGATGGCGGTCGATCCGTGCCTGGATTCGGATGACTACGTGTCTTATCTGCCCTTTGCCTGGATCGGCGAGCAGATGATGTCGATCTCCTGCGGTCTGCAGATCGGCTATACGATCAATTTTCCGGAGGAGCCCGAGACCGGACAGGAGAACATACGGGAGATCGGCCCGCATGTGATGTTCGCTCCGCCGCGCATGTATGAGCAGATGACACGTTCGGTACAGGTAAAATACCTGGATGCCAGCTGGATCAAGCGTAAGTTTTACGAGCTGGCCAATAAGGTTGGATATACCGTGGCCAACCTGAAATTCGAAAAAAAACCGGTACCCTGGTACTGGAAAATATTGGATCGGTTGTCTTATTTCAGTGTTCACAAAAAACTTAAAGATCATCTCGGGCTCTCGCGGGTGCGCAATGCGTACACGGGCGGGGCGGCCATGGGACCGGATCATTTCCGTTTTTTTCATGCCATGGGGGTCAACCTCAAGCAGATTTACGGCCAGACAGAGGTTGCCGGGATTTCCGTTGTCCACCGTGACGGGGACATCAAATTCGACACGGTCGGCTCACCGATCCCAGGCACCGAGATAAAGATCACCGATGACGGGGAAATCATCACCAAAAGCCCGTCGGTCTTTCTGGGGTATTACAAGAACCCTGAGGCAACCGAAAATACATTGCGCGACGGATGGCTGCACTCGGATGACAAAGGTTTCATTGACGATGACGGCCACCTGGTGGTTTTCGACCGCACCAAGGATGTGTTTACCCTGCGGGACGGCAAACCGTTTTCGCCCCAATACCTGGAAACCCGCCTTAAATTCAGCCCGTATATCAAGGACTCGTGGGTGCTGGGGGACAAGCGTGACTATGTATCGGCGGTTATGTGTATCGATTACTCGGTCGTCGGCAAGTGGGCGGATGAAAAGAAGATTAATTACACCAGCTATCCCGAGCTGTCCCAGCGTCCCGAGATTTACAATCTGATTGAAAAGCAGATCCAGCAGGCCAACAAGGATCTGCCCGAGACAGCCCGGATTGCCAGGTTTACCAATCTTTACAAAGAGCTGGACCCGGATGACGACGAATTGACTCGCACCCGCAAACTGCGGCGCAAATTCGTCGAGAAACGCTACGAAGATATCGTCAATGCGCTGTATTCGGATGTCGACAGCGTTCATATCGACACAACCATTAAATATGAAGATGGGCGGGAGTCCCATATCAAAACCGACCTGCAGGTAAAGAAGGTTGAGCCGGTTTAGTCCCGCTCCGGCGGGATTGAGCCCGTTTGGCCTGTTGGGCCCGTTGAGCCGGTTGAGCCGGTTGAGCCCGCCGAGTTTGACTGGTAAGTTAAGTCATTTGTGTTTGGTAAGTCTGTAGGATCGTTGAGTCAATTGGACGGTTTTTCGGTAAACATATCTTCCGGCACAACCGGTTCAACCAATAAATAAAAAGAATCATCGATATTCGGGAGATCATATTATGGAGCTGTTTCTGATGGCCCTGACGACCGGGATCATGGTGGGCGGTATTTATGCCCTGGTGGCCCTGGGATGGGTTTTGATCTACAAGTGTTCCGGGGTGTTGAACCTGGCCATGGGCGAATTGACCCTGATCGGAGCATATGTATCCCTAAGTTTTTATTCCACGGGTATGCCTTTTCTCCTTTCACTGGTCTTTTCACTTATCATCGGATTTGTTCTCGGCATTCTGACCGAACGGATTTTTCTGGACAAACTCATCGGCGAGCCCGTTCTGACGGTCATCATGGTTACCGTCGGGTTGTCGTTTTTCTTCAAAGGCTGTGTGGAACTTATATGGGGTACCGATACACAGGTCTTTACGCCGGCGGTCTTCCCGCTGGAACCGATTCGCATCGGCCATCTCATTATCGGCCAGGTGTACCTGTGGAGCTTCGTGGCGGCTATCATTCTTTTGATCATTTTTGTGTCCTTTTTTAAATACACCCGCTGGGGTTTGGCTATGCAGGCCACGGCCGACGATGAAATGGCCGCGCTGTCGCTGGGAGTCAGTGCCCGCTACGTTTATGCAGCCGCCTGGGCCATTGCTTTCATGGCGGCCGGCGTCGGCGGCACGCTGCTGGGCAATATCAACGGCTTGAACATCTCGGTCGGATACCTGGGTTTGCTGGTTCTGCCGGCCGTCGTTCTCGGCGGACTCAATTCGGTACCCGGCGCCATCGTGGGAGGAATCATCATCGGTATCCTGCAAAATTTTTGCGGTGCGTATCTGGACAGGTTTTTTCCCGGCGGCGTCAAAGAGATAGCCCCGTTTGTTTTTATGGCAATATTTCTTCTTTTCAAACCTTACGGTTTGTGGGGATGGGAGCGAATTGAACGGGTGTAAAATGATGGGGTGAAACGATGAAACGGCGAAACGGTGATTCTCCGGTTCCCCGATTCCCCGGTTCTCCCCTTCACTGCAATACAGAAAACCTATGACAGTTATATTACGAATAAGTTAATCAAGGATTGACACGGAGAGAATAAATGTCCTCAACCTGGTTACCCTGCAGTGTTTATCATCAAAATTATGCCCAGGATCACGCCTGGTGGCAGACGAAATTCATCAAGGGTAAAATGGTCCTGCTCTTTCTTACCATGTTCGTTATCATACCCATCGTTGCGGATTCATACTGGCTCAGTGTCTGCAACACGATCGGCTATACGCTCCTGGGAGCTCTGGGCGTACAGTTGCTGATCGGCTTCTGCGGTCAGGTTACCCTGGGGCATGCCGCTTTTCTGGCCGTTGGGGCTTACACCAGCACCCTGCTGATTCTGGAATTCCCGTGGCCCCAATTTCTGATCGACACCGGTTTGGCTTATCCGATCAGTATTTTGATCGCCGCGGTGGCCGCGGGGCTCATGAGCGTGCTGTTCGGACTGCCGTCTGCTCGGGTGAAGGGATTCTATCTGATTCTGACCACCATGGCCGCCCAATTTATTATCGTTGATTTCCTGATTACTCAGTATATCAGCCAGATCGGGGGACGGGGACAGGCATTTTCACTACCACCGGGTACCATCAAATTCGGTCCCTGGGTGATCGACAATGATTTGAAGGTGTATTACCTGATGATCGTCCTGGTCATCGCCTGTATCATTCTCGTGTTGAATTTACTTCGATCCCGGGTCGGCCGTGCCTGGGTGGCGATCCGTGATAACGACATATCCGCCGAGGTGATGGGAATCAATGTCGTTAAATACAAATTGCTGGCCTTTTTCGTTGCCGGTTTCATCGGCGGCATCGCAGGGGCTTTCTGGATCAGCAACCTGGCAGCCATCAGCCCCGAGCACTTTCCCTGGTTCTGGTCCCTGTGGCTGGTCGGCGTAATCCTGATCGGCGGTGTGGGATCCATTCACGGGACTATTTTCGGCTCCATTTTCATGGTGGTGGTAATGGAGGTGCTGCAGCTTGTCATCATGCAAATGATGGACATGGGGTTTGCCTGGGCCGAGCCGCTGTTTATGGATTTTCTGTTCGTCAAGGAAGCCGCTTTCGGTCTGGCCATTTGCGCCTTCATGATATTTGAACCGAACGGCCTGGCCTACCGCTGGTGGCAAATCAAAAACTATTTTAACCTTTGGCCGTTTTCTTACTAAAACAAAGGAGGTGATATTCTTTTCATTTGGCAGAAACCCGATGATATGAATTAACTCTCTGAAAGAGGGGGGAAACGTTATGCGCAATAAAAGTATGATGTTGAATGGTGTCGTTCTTGTTTTTTCGCTGGCCCTTATTGTCGGCTTTGTTTCGGGAGCATGGGCTGAAACGGTCAGAATCGGCTCGCTGAATGACATGACCGGGGCAACTTCCGATGTCGGCAAAGACTACGCCCTGGGCATTGGCGAAGCGATTCACTATATTAACGATAACGGTGGCATCAATGGCAAAAAGGTCAAATTGTATCAGTTTGACTATGGGTACCGGGTGCCCGAGGCGCTCACCAAATATAAACTGTTCAAACGGCTGAAGGCCGTGGCGGTTCTCGGCTGGGGTACCGGTGATACAGAAGCCCTGTCGCCCACGGTGACCAAGGAAAAGATGCCTTATGTATCGGCATCCTATTCCGCCCATCTGACCGACCCTAAAAAAACGCCTTACAATTTGTTTGCCGCGACCGACTATTCATCCAATGCACGTGCGGCCATTACGGCCTGGTATGACAAGAAATGGCCCAAACACAAGGATTACGGAAAAAGAAAACCGCGCTTTGTCTGCTCCTTCATGTTTGCTTCACCTTACTCGAGTGCTCCAATCAAGGCCGTAAAGGATCAGGCAAAATTGTTGGGTTTTGACGTCGGCCCGGACCAAGATGTTTCTCTGTTTGCCATCGACACAAAAAGCCAGGTTTTGGCCATGAGGGAGTTTAAACCCGACCTGGTTTGGCACGGCAATACCACCATGTCCGTGGCGGCAACTGTCCGTGATGCATACTCACTCGGTCTGGGAGCCGAACATATTGTGAACAACTGGGGTTTCGATGAAAACCTGCCCCGGTTGGCGGGCAAGGCATCCGAAGGTGTTATCGGGGCTACGGTCTGTGCCTTTTATGGTGAGGATCAGCCGCTGATGGGTAAAGTCGTTGAATATGGTCAGAAGTATAATCCCGGTGTGCCCAAGGAAAAAAGGCTCGTGCGCACCATTCAGGCCTGGTCGAATGCCTTGGCCCTCTGGGAAGCGTTGAAACGTGCGGATAAAGCCGGAGGCCTCAGCGGCGAGAATATTCTTAAAAATGGTTTCGAAACAATGAACGGATTTAAACTTGGCCTGGGCGGTGCGCCGTTGACGTACACGGATAAGGATCATCGCATTTCGGGCCAGATTCCGATCTATGAAATCAAAGGTGGCCAGATAGTACTGCTGGATGTAGTTGACCTGAAAGGCCGCTGGTCGGACAAATGGGAAAAAGAATGGCTCGGATGGTAATCGCATGTCCAGGGAGGTTTAAAGGAATTGTCTGAAGTAGAATCAATTCTGAAAATAAACAACATCGAGGTAAAGTATCACGAGGTTATCCTGGTTATCAAAGGTGTCTCCATCGAGGTTCCGGAAAGCGGCATCGTCGCGCTGCTCGGGGCCAACGGCGCCGGGAAGAGCACCACCTTGAAGGCCGTCTCCGGTCTGTTGAAACATGAAGACGGTCAAGTTACCGACGGTTCGATCGAATTTGTGGGTGAACGCATCGATAAGATGGGACCGGAGAAGATTGCCAAAAAGGGAATAGTACAGGTCATAGAGGGGCGCAGGGTGTTTGAGCACCTTACCGTGGAACAAAATCTGAAAGTGGGTGCTCACATGCGCAAGTACGGACGATCCGTAAAAGACGGCCTGGAGATGGTGTATCATTATTTCCCGCGGCTAAGGGAAAAGCGCAATGAGGTGGCCGGTTTTATCAGCGGCGGCGAACAACAGATGACGGTCGTCGGCCGGGCTCTGATGACCAGCCCTAAGTTGATTCTCCTGGATGAGCCGTCCATGGGCTTGGCGCCCCTGCTGATCAACGAGATTTTCAAAATCATTACTCGACTCAACCAGGAGGAGAAGATTTCGATTCTCCTGGTTGAGCAGAACGCCAAGCTGGCTCTGAATGTCGCACCCCATGCCTATGTGATGGAAAACGGGCGGATCGTCATGGATGATACGGCCGAAAGGCTGCGTGAAAACCCGGATATCAAAGATTTTTATCTCGGAATGACCGACTTGGGGGGCAGAAAAAGTTTCCGAGACGTAAAGCATTACAAAAGAAGAAAAAGATGGATCACCTAACCCTTCAATTGAAGTAAGGGAGGAAAAAAATGCGGAAAAAATCAGTTCTTGCAGCATGTTTGAGTGTAATCATCATAGCCGCTTTCATGGCCGGCTGCGCGGCAACACCGTCAGAGCAGAATTTCAAGGATCCGGAAATTTCCTTGAGTCATGTTGAAGTCCCCTATTACGTGGGATATTACTACTTATCCAATAAGGTTGAGGTTACGAAAGGCAAAAAGGGTAATTATGGTGCCCCGATGATGATGGCCTTTATTTTCGACATTACCAATCCATCCGATTTTCCGATTTTGATGGATGGATTCAAGTTCAGCGTAATGTTCGAAGAATTTGAAGTGAACACCGTCAGTTCGCCCGAGACCATGTGGATACCCGCCGGCAAGACCAATCAGGTACGAGTTCCGGCCGTATTCGACACGCGCCAGACGCTGCTGACCCTCTTGCTGCCGGGGGCAATGAAATTGAAAGAAAAAGGAATGTCACCCTGGGCGGCGTTGGAAAAATGGTGGACGGGTGCCCCGGATTTTTCATATCCGGTAGGTGTGTCAGAAGGCGCGGCGGTATTCAAAGCCGGCGATACGGTTCGCGTTGTCCCGTTCGAGGCGACTTTTCCCTGATAGCAGTAAATCCAGAATTCATTGGCACAGGCTGAACCGTCATCTGTTTCATGCATGTTCGATGGAATTTAACAATTGATCAGGGTATGTGACTGCATTGCGGCCACATACCCGATTTTCCGTCCGTTCGTCATTTCCATTCATTGGGCCGGGTCTCTGTATCTTTAATAGAGGGACCCGCGTTTCAGAAAAATCGAATCACCAGTATGTACCTGTTGCGTTTGGTGCCTGTCGATGGCTTCCGGCGCAGGCCAGATTCGGTCTTGCCGACTGATAATTGGTTGATTCATCTAGGCTGAAGGAAGGTTTAATTCATGGGACTACATGATTTTACTTTTTATGATCTTATCAATCGTAATGCCGTAAGTTTCAAAGAGCGAACCGCCTGGCATGAGGTGGATGACGACCGGACTTTGACCTTCGAGGAGTACAAAAATTCGGTCGACCGCCTGGCCCAGGGGCTCAAAAATTCCGGTATCCAAAGGGGAGACCGCTTGGGTGTTCTCGGCAAGAACAGCCTGGAATTTTTTCTTGTGTACGGTGCGGCGGCAGCGGTTGGTGCCGTCGTGCTGCCGATCAACTGGCGGTTGTCCGCCGAGGAGGTTGTGTTCAATTTACATGACTGTGAACCGACGGCGCTTTTTGTTGATGAAGAGTACCAGGGGCTCATCGAAGCGAATAAACCAAAGTTGCCGAGTGTGAAAACCTTGTACAATCTCAAAGCGGATGCGGGCAATTTTGAAGCATTCAATATACTCACTGACCATAGTGAAGATTTTCTTGCCGAAGACAGCCCTGTGAGCGCCGATGACGGGCTGGTTATTATCCACACTGCGGCTGTGGAGGGGCGCCCCCGGGGGGCATTGCTGAGCCACGGGAACATATTGTTCTCGAATATGCATTTGATCTACCTTTTCGGTGCCGTACCTCAGGACGTCCACTTGAATATTCTCCCGCTGTTTCACATTGCGGGTCTCGTAATGGCAACCAGCACCTTTCACTGCGGCGCACTCAACGTGAACATGAGCAAATTCGATGCCCTAAAGGTGGTCGAATTGGTCGAAAGCCGAAATGCTTCTGTGATGTTCGATTTCCCGCCGATTCTTTCCTCAGTACTGGAGGAGGCCGAAAAAAGCGGCAGTGATATCCACTCTTTGCGAGCTGTTCTCGGGCTGGATTCACCGGAGATGATCGAAAAGTACCAGAAGCTTAGCGGTGGAACCTTCTATTGCATGTACGGGCAAACAGAGACTTCGTGTCTGGCCACGCTCGGCAGATACAATGATAGACCGGGATCCGCCGGCCGGACCATCGAGCTGGCCGAAGTGAGACTAATGGATGACAAGCAGCGCTCCGTCGCCCAGGGCGAGATCGGCGAAATCGTTATGAAGGGCCCCATGGTGTTTAAAGGTTACTGGAATTTACCCCAGGACAATGAACAGACTTTTCGCGGTGGATGGCATCACACCGGTGATCTGGGCCGATTTGATGAAGACGGTTTTTTATGGTTCGAAGGGCGAAAGGCGGAAAAAGAACTGATTAAACCCGGCGGTGAAAATGTATATCCGGCTGAAGTGGAAAAAGTAATTCTTGAACACCCCGCCGTTGAAAAAACCGTTGTTTTCGGGGTGCCTGATCCGAAATGGGGCGAGGGCATCAAAGCGGTGTGCCAGCTCAAATCCGGCGAGCTGCTCGAAAACGATGCATTGATTAGATTTGTCGGCCAACGCATTGCCAGTTACAAAAAACCCCAGTATGTGGAGTTTGTAGAGGAGATTCCCGTGGCGCAGGATGGATCTTGTGACCGGGAGAAAGTCAAGGAGGTGTACGGGGGATCTCAGGCGTAAGACGAAACCCGACCGTATCGAATTCAAGAGAGCCGCAGGTGGCGATCACAAAAAGAGCTGAAGGCGGAGTGCTCAAAGCTCAAAACGTCATGTTTTGAGCAGCGGGACGACGGGCTTTCGGCTTTTTTATTCGCCCTGGTCTGAATGCCTTGTCCCGCCGCTGTGTCATCGCATCACCTTAAGTTGACGCCCATTGGCTGCGGCGGGACGGCGCGGAGCTTCATTACCGCGCGCCGGCAGCTTTCAGGCATGATTGTTGACTTGGATCTTAATATTTTCTATAAAACCGTATCCTCATCAAAGATAGGAGTGCACCATGGTCAGAACGGAGATTTCACTGTTTTTGAAAAATGTTCCGGGTGAGCTCGGTAAACTGGCATCGCTCATTTCCGAGGCGGGTATCAATATCGACGCCCTCACCATACAGGACGCTTCGGCTTACGTGCAGGAGCTTTTTCGAGCCCGGGGCAAGTCCCTGAATCGCATTGCATCTGCAGCCAGCTACAACTCGATGCGCAAAGACTCGGCCGAGTTCGCACTGATCCGGCTGCTGTCCGGCGATACGGATCGGACCATCGACCTGCTGTCAAAACATGACTACATTTTTGATATTATGCCGGTGATTGCCCTTCAGATCGAGAACCGGCCGGGCGAGATGGCGAAAATCGCCTCCAAGTTCGGTGAAGAAGGCATCAACATCAACTATGTCTACGGTTCGGTTTCTTCTCCCGAAGAGAAATGTTTGTTTGTTTTCTGTCCGGAAGATATAGATCATGCAACGCGGATATTTAAGGATTATTGAGTTGGTTGAGCCGGTTGAGCCCGTTGAGCCGGTTGAGCCCGTTGGTCGGTTTGCCAGCAAGTCGGTTAGCCGGTTTGCCCGTTAGCCCGTTAGCCGGTTAGCCCGTTGGCCTGTTGTAAAAGGGAGTATTATTAGCCGATGTAATTGCAAATTACTTTGACGTAATTATCATTACGTCTCTAAAAGCCAGCGGACTTTGCCATCATTTTCAACTTAAATCCGACAGTTACCGGATAATTGTCAACCTACCCAACTCTTCAACGCGGAATTTTATATCGAATTTCCAGCATGGAATGATTAACCGGCAAGCCCCGGTTATCCACCTAACCGGCAAACGGGCTAACGGGCAAACCGGCTAACCGACCTGTGGCCTAACTGGCTCAACCGGCTCAACGGGCCCAACGGGCTCAACCATATATATCGATCGTGGCCAGTCCGCGTTCGACAAATTCATCCTTGATATCGTTCATGATAACATTCAAGCCGATTGCGGCGGCAACCTGAGCAATACCGTTTCCCATCTGTCCGGCGCCGACGACACCGATAGTCTTGATCTCCATTTCTCCTCCTGAATTCGCAAAGGGCAGAGCGCAAAGCGCGAAGCGTTTATAGCACCATGCGCTCTGCATCACTACCGTTTCACTATCATCGCCACTGCTTCACCGCCCCCCAGGCACAGGGAAGCCAAGCCGGTTTTTTTGTTTTGTTTGATCATGGCGTGCAGCAGGGTTACCAGCACCCGGCAGCCGCTGGCACCGATGGGATGACCCAAAGAGACGCTGCCGCCGTTGACATTTACCTTGGCCGGATCGAGTGCGAGCTCTTTCAACACCGCTACGGTCGATCCGCTGAAAGCCTCGTTGATCTCATATAGATCAACCGCCTCATTGGTGATGCCTTCTTTTGCTAGACACTTGGGAATGGCCCAGATCGGCGCCACCAGAACGTATTTCATGTCTATACCATGCGATGCCTGGGCACCGATAGTTGCCATGATTTCGCAGCCGAGCACAGCGGCTTTTTCTTTGGCCATCACTACCACCGCGGCAGCGCCATCGCTGATAATGGAGGCATTACCGGCGGTTCCCACCCCGTCTTGCTTGAAAGCCGGTTTCATTTTGGCCAAAAGTTCGTAGGGGGTCTCCCGGGGACATTCATCCCGGTCGAAGACTTCCGGTTCGCCCTTGCGCCGGGGGATATTGACCGGTGCGATTTCTTCCTTAAATCGTTCGGATGCGATCGAAGCAAATGTCCGGCGGTAGGACTCGACCGCGTAACGATCCTGGTTTTCACGGCTGACATTGTATTTTTGCGAGCACAGTTCATTGGACATACCCATATGGAAATCGTTGACGATATCCCATAGACCATCGTGAACCATGTGATCCTGGAGTGTGCCCCTACCCAGGCGATATCCGAAACGGGCTTTTTCCAGAAAGTAGGGCGCCATGCTCATATTCTCCATACCACCGGCCACTATTACGTCGGCATCGCCCACCTGAATAGCCTGGGCGGCGAGCATGACTGCTTTTAAGGCCGAACCGCACACCTTGTTAACCGTGATGCATTCGGCTTCCCACGGCATACCGGCCATAACGGCGGCCTGCTTGGCCGGGTTCTGACCATACCCGCACGGCAGCACCTGACCCATGATGACCTCGTTCACGTCTTTTTTCTCAATACCGGCACGTTTCACCGATTCTTCGATAACAATGGCCCCTAATTGCGTAGCACCGATGCTGTGCAGCGATCCGTTGAAACTACCCAAAGGTGTGCGCACGGCGCTGACGATGACGGCCTCTCTCATTTTTTAAGTCTCCTTGTTTTTGACAACACAGGAAAAAACTGAAGCGGCGAAACGGAGAAACGGAGAGGGATTTTTCACCGCTTCTCCGGTTCATCCTTTCTCCGATTCGATGCTCCTTATCGTTTGGTACAGAGCAGTAAAAGAGGAATTGAATCGGCGAGGGGGCGAAACGGGGAAACGGAGAGGATTTCTTCGCCGTTTCTCCGGTTCACCCATTCTCCGATTCGATGCTCCTTATTGTCTGGTACAGAGCAGGAAAAGAGGAATTGAATCGGCGAGGGGGCGAAACGGGGAATCGGGGAGGGATATGTCACCGTTTCTCCGGTTCACCCATTCTCCGATTCGAAGCTCTTGATTTACATGTTCCTCCGATACTGCCCTCCCACCTCATACAGTGCCTGGGTGATCTGCCCCAGCGAGCACACCCGGACGGTATTCATCAATTCGGCAAAAAGGTTTTCTCCAGATAGGGCAACTTTTTGCAGGCGCTGCAGGGCAGCGGGCGCATTATCTGCATGCCGCTTTTTAAAGTCGGCCAGCCGCTTCAACTGCGACTGTTTCTCGGCTTCGGTGGCCCGGGACAGCTCTACGGTTTCCACCAGCTGCTCCTGATCTGCAAAAGGATCACGGAAGGTGTTGACGCCCACAATCGGCATCCGGCCGGTATGTTTCAGCGTTTCGTAGTAGATCGATTCCTCCTGTATTTTGCTGCGCTGATAGCCGGTCTCCATGGCGCCGAGCACCCCGCCGCGTTCGGCTATCCGATCGAACTCCATCAGTACCGCCTCTTCCACCAGGCGGGTGAGTTCCTCCACGATAAAGCTGCCCTGATTCATATTTTCGTTTTTAGTCAAACCCCATTCGCGGTTTATGATCATCTGGATCGCCAGCGCCCGGCGCACCGACTCGGTACTCGGCGTCGTAATCGCTTCATCAAAGGCGTTGGTATGCAGGCTGTTGCAGTTGTCGTAAATGGCGATCAGGGCCTGCAGGGTGGTGCGTACGTCATTAAACTGGATATCCTGGCTATGCAGGGATCGCCCGGACGTTTGAATGTGGTATTTGAGCATTTGAGACCGCTGAGATCCGCCGTATTTATACTGCATGGCTATGGCCCAGATCCGGCGGGCGACCCGACCGATGACGGTGTACTCGGGTTCCATCCCGTTTGAAAAGAAGAAGGACAGATTCGGAGCGAAGCTGTCCAGCGGCATGCCCCGGGATCGGTAGTACTCGACATAGGTAAAACCGTTGGCCAGGGTAAAAGCCAGTTGTGAGATCGGATTGGCGCCAGCTTCGGCAATGTGATATCCGGAGATCGAGACCGAGTAGAAGTTGCGAACGTTGTTTTGGATGAAATACTCTTGGATATCGCCCATCATCTTTAGGGCAAAATCGATGGCGAAAATGCAGGTGTTCTGTCCCTGGTCTTCCTTGAGGATGTCGGCCTGTACCGTACCCCGCACATTTTCAAGAACCGTCGCGCGGATGTTGGCATGGGTCTGCTCGGATGGCTTTTTGCCGTTTTCGGCCATATATTTATCCACCTGTTGATCGATGGCGGCATTGAGAAACATGGCCAGAATCATGGGTGCCGGGCCGTTGATGGTCATGGACACCGAAGTGCTGGGGGCGCACAGATCAAATCCGTCGTAAAGCACTTTGACATCATCCAGGGTGCAGATGCTCACGCCCGACGTTCCGACCTTGCCGTAGATGTCCGGGCGAGGATCCGGATCATAGCCGTACAGCGTAACCGAATCAAACGCGGTTGAAAGGCGTTTGGCCTCGTAGTCGGCTGAAAGAAGTTTAAAACGCCGGTTGGTGCGAGCCGGATCACCTTCACCGGCAAACATGCGGGTGGGATCTTCGTCCACCCGTTTAAGGGGAAATACACCGGCGGTAAACGGAAAACGTCCCGGTAAGTTTTCTTCCCTTAGCCAGCGTAAGATTTCACCGGGGTCTTTAAACGGCGGCAGGACGATTTTGGGAATTTTTTGATGAGAGAGGGATTCTACATACAGCGGAACCCGAATCTCCCGGTCACGAACCATGTAAACCAGCTCGTCCTTGCCGTAGGTCGCTTTCATTTCCTCCCACTCGCTTAAAAGTCGCCGGGTTTCGTCGTTTAAAAGACGCCTGGCTTTGTCGGCTTCGGCTTTGAGTCGATCGACCAGTTCGGCTTTGTCTGCGCCCAGGTGTTTGATTGTTTCCTCAATCTGCCAGACGCTCCGGACGGCTTGAGCCTGTTCGACGGTTTTTTGATGGTATCCCCGCACGGTATCGGCTATTTCAGCAAGGTAGCGGGTGCGTTCCAGAGGAATAATGATGGTTTTAGAAGTTGAGGTTTTCGTATCCTGTTTGGATATACTGGTCGAGAAATTCACACCGGTCTTGTCGACTACAGCATCCAGCAAGCCATGGTATAAGGCGGTCACACCGTCATCATTGAACTTGGAGGCAATTGTGCCAAAAACGGGCATCGCTTCCGGGTTTTTTTCCCAGGCATTGCGGTTGCGCTGAACCTGCTTGCGGACGTCGCGCACGGCGTCTTCACTGCCGCGTTTTTCAAATTTGTTCACCGCCACGAGGTCTGCAAAATCGAGCATGTCAATTTTTTCGAGCTGGGATGCCGCACCGAATTCACTGGTCATGACGTACATGGAGACATCCACCAGATCGGTTATCATCGAATCTCCCTGGCCGATACCGGCGGTCTCGGCGATCACAAGATCGTAGCCGGCGGCTTTGGCGACTTCGATCCCTTCCGAGAGTGAAGCCGGGATTTCGGTCTGGGAGCGGCGGGTGGCCAATGATCGCATATAGATGCGGGGACTGCCGATTGCATTCATCCGGATCCGGTCGCCTAATAGCGCGCCGCCGGTTTTTCTGCGCGAAGGATCACTGCTGATGATTGCAATGCGCATATCTTTGAAATCATGCAGAAAGCGAATGATGAGCTCATCGGTGAGTGAAGATTTGCCGGCGCCGCCGGTGCCGGTAATGCCGACAACCGGAATTTTGCGATTACCCATTTTTTTAATCAGTTTTGCTCGCAGTTCGGCCAAATTTCCATTTTCCTGAGCCTTGGCCTCCTCGACAGCCGTGATGAGGTTTGCCACCAAAAGCCGATTGTCGGGATTAAGCGTGTCAAAGGCAAAATCAAATGTCCTGACAGTCGAAAAGTCAAGATTTTGAACCATGTGATTTATCATACCCTGTAGGCCCCAGCGGGCACCGTCCTCGGGCGAATAGATTTTGGTGACCCCGTAGTTTTCGAGTTCCTTTATTTCATCGGGTACGATCACACCGCCGCCGCCGCCGAACACTTTTATATGGGGGGCGCCCTGTTCCTTCAATAAATCCACCATATATTTGAAAAACTCGATGTGGCCGCCCTGGTAGCTGGAGACCGCCACCCCCTGTGCATCTTCTTCGACAGCCGCATCGACGATCTCTTTGACAGAACGGTTGTGGCCCAGATGGATCACCTCCACGCCGGTTGCTTGCAGAATGCGGCGCATGATGTTGATGGCTGCATCGTGACCGTCGAACAGAGAGGTTGCGGTCACAACGCGGATGTGGTGTTCGGGTCGATATACTTGAATTTCTGCGGACATGCCCCCTCCAATTATTCTGTTTTGCGATTGCACATACCGAGAATAAATTCGGTTTGCCTTTGAGTGTAATCGTCAATCGTGTAATGTCGACCTAAAAACCAGCGCCGAAAGGTCCACATGTGACCGAGAACCGAGATGTTATGAGCGGCGAGCTCGATTGAACCTTCATCCAGGTTCGGCAGTTCCCCGTTTGCGGCGATGCGCGCAAGCACCTCCACAAAGAGGCCGGTGATGCGCAGTTCATTTTCAAGCACGCGCTTTTGCCACTGGGAAGGCAGCGAGCGGGTTTCCTGATAGATCAGCAGGATGAAATCGCTCATCCGGTCACATACCTGGAAATATTCCCGGATCACATCCGTCAGTGCATCGCTCCCGCCTCCGGCCCGGGCCATGGTATCGCCTACCAGCCGCTCGACTTCCGTGTGAATCGAGTCACACACCAGGTAAAGGATATCTTCCTTGGACGCGATATATTCGTACAGTGAGCCGATCGAAAAGCCGGCAGCCTGGGCAATCTGCCGGGTCGTGGTTTTATGAAATCCATTTTTAATAAACAGCTGCACGGCAGATTCGGCAATCTGACGCCGGCGCTTTTCGACCAGCTCAGGATTCTTTATCTGGGTGGGGATATCTCTGGTTCGATTTGTTTCCTGCATGTCACGAATTTCGGCGTCGATGAATGGACTGGTTGATTCTCGCGCTGATGGTTACCGAGCGAGCGCTCATTCAAGTTTTTACCACGACAGCGCTTTTAATGTCAAGTTTTTCACAAAAATATCCCAGGCTGCCGTAAGTACTTGTCATCAGACATTTGATTTATAAACAACAGTTATTATTATAAAATTTAATTATTTCCTCATCTGCCCCATAACGGTCATCGACAAGAAAGATATTGACAATGACACCAGCTTGGCGTTAATTTATAAAAAGCTGAGCGAGCGCTCGTTCATATTATAGTATATGGACTTTTAAATCCATTTCAACCGCCCAAAAGAATGATATTGCGCTGTTAGCTTCAAATTCGGGATGCGACACTTGAAAAAAACTAAAAACGATTATCCGGCAACCGAAATAGTGAACCATAACCTACGGAGACAAAAATGAGCCAAGATATTCTGCTGTCCGCTGAGAAAGACGGCGTGCTGCTGCTGACATTAAACCGTCCGGAAGTCATGAACACTTTTAACTTTGCACTGCTGCACGCGCTGCGCGATCAGCTGGAGGCGGTGCGTTTTCGGACCGATGTGCGGGTGATCATCATTACCGGGGCCGGACAAAAGGCATTTAGCGCCGGGGCGGATCTCAAAGAACGCGTCAGCTTGAGCCCGGAGCAGGTCAAAGAGTATATATTCACCATCAGAAATCTTTTTAGCACCATAGAGTTTCTCAACAAGCCGGTGATTGCGGCCGTGAACGGGATCGCCCTGGGCGGGGGTACGGAGCTGGCGCTGGCCAGTGATATTCGGGTTGTCTCCCGCAATGCAACCATGGGATTAACTGAAACGCGGCTGGCCATCATTCCGGGGGCCGGAGGCACCCAGCGCCTGCCCCGGCTGGTCGGCAAGGGCAAGGCCAAGGAACTGATATTCACCGGTCGACGGGTGGATGCCCAGGAAGCCCTTGAAATCGGACTGGCAAATAAAATATGCGAGCCACAGGAACTGCTGGCGGCATGCCGCAACATGGCGAACATGATTTGTGAGACCGGCCCGGTTGCCATCGAGCAGGCCAAATACGCCATCAACTATGGACTCGAAACCGATTTGCACACCGGCCTGGCCATCGAATCGAATGCTTACTGGGTCTGCATACCCACTGAAGATCGCATGGAAGGCCTGAAAGCTTTTCGTGAGAAACGCAAACCGAAATATACGGGGCGATGATTCGGTTGAGCCGGTTGGGTCGGTTGAGCCGGTTGGGCCCGTTTGGTCGGTTTCGCCGGTTAGCCCGTTCAGTAAGGACAATATCATTGAATTGATTTAACGGACCAACGGGCTAACGGGTAAATCCCGCAAAGCGGGATTTCACATCATAGTTTTATAAAGGAAGTGTTCTGCCGGCAAACCGACCAACGGGCTCAACCGGCCAAATGGGCTCAACCGGCTCAACGGGCTCAACCGGCTCAACCGGCTCAACGGGCCAACCGGCTAACCATAAATAATCAAAGGAGGAATGCAAAAAATGACCGAGTACGATTACTGGAAAATTTTTCCTAGAATGCCTAAAAAAGTAAAGATTGGGGACATCACGGTTCGCGATGGATTCCAGCACTTGGAGAAGTTTATCTCCACCCGCGCCAAAATATACTACCTGGAACAACTTATTTTTGCGGGCTGCAAACACATGGAAGTTACCAATCTTGGCAATCCCTATATTATGCCGCAGTTCACCGATGCCGAAGAAGTGTTGACCCATTTAAGGAGCGACCGCTTCAAACAGCGCTGTGCAAAGAAAGGCGTCAACTATGATGAGCTTTGCTTTACCGCGGTTACCATACGCGAATTCGGCGTTGACCGGGCTGTTGAATTGCGAGAGAAAGGAATTGGTCCGGATCGTTGTCTGATGATGGTTTCAACCGAAGAAGAACATCATTTTGCCAACTCCGGGACAACCCTGCCGCAATACTGGCAAGAAGCCGAGCGAAGCATCAAAAAATGCAGGGATGCCGGTATGAAAATGTGCGGCACGGTCAGTACCATCTGGGGTAGTCCTATCGCCGGGGCCACGGAATTAAAAGACGCGGTGGAGTTTACCAAACGCTGGCTGGAAATCGGAGCTTCCGATATTGAACACGCGGACCATGACGGCAGCGCCTCGGCCGCTCAAGTCTACCGTTATTTTTCGATGATCCTGGATGAGATGCCGGATACTTCCCTGCATATCGCCCATTTTCACGAAACCAAGCGGGTGGCCGCGGCTTCTGTTCTGGCCGCGCTGCAGGCCGGAATTACGGAATTCGAAGCCACCATCGGCGGTCTGGGGGGACAGCCGGCAAATTTTCTGGATGATTGTCCGGTGCCGGGAACCGGTGAGTATTACTACGATGATCCACGCTTTGTAGGATTGATCTGTCTGGAAGATCTGCTGGTTCAGGTTGATGAAATGGGCATCGCCCACGGCTTCGATGTGGATCGCATTCTGCGGCTGGGGCGGCAGATGGAAAAAACCGTCGGACACCGTCTGCGCTCGGAGGCCGCCATAAACGGGCGCACCTTGAAAGAAGGTCATCCCAAATATGCCCGTCCGGGGCTAAGCACGCTCAAAGAAAAACTGGGTGAAGAACCCGGTCAGAATTTTCCGACGGATTGGGCGCCCCAGGCGGTGCTACCGGAGCAGTATCGGCCGTGAATTGAGTGTCTTGTGTTTGGTGTTTAAGTGTCTGGTCATCCTGCCAACTCATCATGGTACCAACATCAATCACAAGACATCGAGTACCTTTATCATTCTATCGTATTCAAAATACAGTCGCCCGGCGAGTTTCAGGCTTGAACGCGCCAACGCTTCTGTTGTCCGATCGACAATAGGCTAAAGTGTTAATTCTTACCCACGATTGAAATAATAGAGAGGGTGACAGCATGAAGGCGATGGTATTAAAAAAGATCTGCAACCTGCGGGAGAACAAAAATCCCTTGCAGCTGGTTGATATGCCGCAACCGGTCGCCGATGATGGAGAACTTCTCATCAAGGTTACTACCTGCGGGGTATGTCACACCGAACTGGACGAAATCGAGGGACGAGCCCCGCCGCCGAATTTTCCGGTTGTCCTCGGCCATCAGGTCGTCGGACAGGTGGCGGCATGTGGAAGCGGTGCCAACCGGTTTAAAAATGGTGACCGCGTTGGAATAGCCTGGATACATTCGGCCTGCGGGACATGTGATCACTGCCGCAACGGCGACGAGAATCTCTGCGGGCGATTCCGCGCAACCGGCCGGGACATTCACGGTGGTTATGCCCAGTACACAGCCGTAGCTGAGGATTTTGCATACGCCATACCGAAGATATTTAGCGATTCACAGGCGGCGCCCCTTCTGTGCGCCGGTGCCATCGGTTTTCGTTCCTTGCGTCTGACCGGCCTGAAAAACGGCCGGAGTCTAGGCCTTACCGGTTTCGGTGCTGCAGGGCATCTGGTCCTCAAAATGGTCAAACACCGCTATCCGGACACGCCGGTGTTTGTCTTTGCCAGAAGTGAAAAGGAGAGAGCCTTTGCGCGGGAACTGGGAGCTGACTGGGCCGGCGACGCTGCAGATGAACCGCCGACAAAACTCGACAGCATTATCGACACCACACCCGCTTGGAAGCCTGTTGTCGAGGCGTTAAAAAACCTTAAGAGCGGGGGAAGGCTGGTGATCAACGCAATTCGCAAAGAAGAATTCGACAAAGACTATTTGCTGCAGCTCGATTACCCCCGCCATCTCTGGCTGGAAAAAGAAATTAAAAGCGTGGCCAACGTGACCCGAAGCGATGTCAGCGAATTTTTAAGGCTTGCTGCTGATATACCGCTTAAACCCGAGGTGCAGGAGTTCCCTCTGGAACAGGCCAATGAAGCCCTGGTGGAACTGAAGGAAAGAAAGATCCGCGGTGCGAAGGTGTTGAGGATTAATTAAGAAATTCGAAACGAACATTATTATGACACCGGCTATCATCACAATAAACCCGGACGCGTGCCAGTCCGGGTTTATTGTGATTTAGGCCCTCATGGCCTTTTTTCTAGCGACGTGTTGTTAGAAACCGATTAAATATTTGAGGAATTCTACCAATTCTAACAATACAATCAATAAAATGACGGAGCGAGATGCGGCGCAAGCGCCTGCGTTGCGCGAGCGAACTCCACAAATCTTCAATCTTCAATTCCGGCTAGTCCGGCTTGGGTATGAATAGCGGATCTATTTCTTTTTGTTCGGCAGCACCAGGTTCAGGATGACGCCGACGATGCCGGCCAGACCGATGCCTCCCAGCGTAAAGAGGGTCATACCGCCGATGCCGAAGACCAAAATTATGGCCACGATCGACAGATTGCGCGCTTCGGTGAGATCTTCGCCGGATTTTACCAGGGTGTTTAATCCGACAACGGTGATGGCCCCGAAAAGCAGCAGCATGATCCCTCCCATCACCGGCACCGGAATGGTCTGCAAAAATGCCCCCAGCTTGCCAACAAATGCCAGCAGGATAGCGAACACCGCCGCCCAGGACATGATGATCGGATTGTAAACCCTGGTAAGCGTAACGGCCCCGGTCACTTCGGAGTAGGTGGTATTGGGCGGCCCGCCCAAAAAGGAAGCCAGGGTTGTTGCGATACCGTCGCCAAGCAGCGTGCGATGGATACCCGGGTTGGCCAGGTAGTCTTTGCCGGTAACATTGCCGATGGCCAGGATATCCCCAAAGTGCTCGATCGCCGGTGCAATGGCAACCGGAACGATGAATACGACGGCCTGCCAGTTCCACTGCGGAAGGACAAAATTTGGCACTGCGATCCAGGCCGCTTTGGATATGGGTGTAAAATCGATCAGTCCGAAGGGTATCGAAATGATGTAACCGACTGCTATTCCGCACAGGATGGGTATCAATCGCAGTAATCCTCTGGCCAGAAGTGACAACAAGATAGTTGCCAACAAGGTTATCATGGAAATAATCAGGGCCGTATTCTGAGGTACCAGTACCGCACCGCCGTCCCCGGTTTTGCCCATGGCCATGTTCACGGCAACCGGTGCCAGAATCAAACCGATGACCATTATGACCGGACCGACAACCACCGGCGGAAGAATCCTGTGCAAAAACCCGCTGCCGAAGTATTTAACGCCGATACTCAACGCCACATAGAGCAGTCCCGCGGCTGCCAGACCGCACAAGGTCGAAGGGATGCCCCAGGTTTGAACGCCGTAGATGATCGGTGCGATAAACGCAAAAGATGATGCCAGAAAGATGGGTACCATACGCTTGGTAACCGCTTGAAACAGTAAAGTGCCGGCTCCGGCCGTAAACAAAGCCACGTTTGGATCCAGGCCCGTCAACAGGGGCACGAGTACCAAAGCCCCGAATGCGACAAACAGCATCTGGGCACCCACCACCACACCTTTGTATCCCAGGCTGTTTCCAGCGGACGACATATTGGGGGACATGCAACCTCCTCTCTACGCTTTTTTAAGAAATAATATATCAGAATTCTTGCAACGTTTATACGCCGATCTTGGTCACAGGCCTACTTGGTTCCGAATATTTTGTCCCCGGCGTCACCGAGACCCGGCAGGATGTAACCGACATCATTTAGCTTTTTATCAATGGCTGCCACATAGATTTCAACGTCGGGGTGGGCGCTTTCGACACGCCGGATCCCTTCAGGTGCGGCAACCAGAAAAAGGCCCTTGATTGTCTTGCACCCGGATTCTTTCAACAGATCTAGGGTAGCCACAAGCGTGCCACCGGTAGCGAGCATGGGATCGACAATCAGGGCGATACGCTCCTGGATCTTGCCGGTCAACTTGACGTAATATTCGACCGGTTCAAGGGTCTGCTCATTGCGATAGAGACCCACGACACTGACCTTGGCAGAAGGTATCAAATTTAAAACGCCGTCCATCATCCCCAGACCCGCCCTGAGAATCGGTACGACGGTGATCTTTTTGCCTTTGATTCTTTCAACTTCCACCGGCCCGGCCCAGCCCTGTATCGTTTCTGTTTCCGTCTCCAGATCCTTCGTGGCTTCATAGGTCAGCAGATTGGCCAGTTCGAAAGCAAGATCGCGGAAATCCTTGGTCGTTACGTCATGCGCGCGCATAAATCCCAATTTGTGCTTGATCAGTGGATGCTGTACCACATGAACAGACATGGCGGCCTCCTTGGATGAATGGGTGAAATCAGGTAGTCCGCAAAAAGGCAGGGGGTTGGATGGAAAGATTATGCCCCAAGCATCTGCCGTCGGACAAATGTTGGGGCATGGCATATATGCAAAAAGATGTTATGTCAAGAACACAAATAAAATTCAAAGATGCCGCACCGATGCGGTGACACCCTAGTTTGTTCTGAAACTGTTGTAGCCCAACGGGCGGGTAATGGTGAATTTAAACGGATTGACCACCAGTTTCTCACTCGTTTGGGGCACGGTTCCGCCGATGGCGGCAAACGGCAGGGACAAGACAAAAATAGCCGAACCCGCAATGGTCGCAACAGCACCGACAGGGCGCATAATAAACAAATCGTAGGTCATGGCACCGGCGCTCGGTTCTTTCTTTTCCAACTCGACCTGTGCTAGTGCTGTGGCGGCCAATGGAATTGCGATGAGCAAAGCCGCCAATAAAAGAACCATGGATTGTTTCAAAATTTTATGCATATATACCTCCTTGCCGGTGACTATTTCCAGGCGTGTGGTTCGCAGACGGATATCGTGCCTATAATATACTATATTCTCAGGGTTTTAGCAAATATAAAATGAGTGATAACCCGGCAACGATCGAAGTGGCGGTGGCGCTTCCGGTTCACAATACCTTCACGTACAGCGTCGCCGAAGATCTGGCGGCGCTGGTATCGACCGGCAAGCGGGTGCTGGTTCCTTTCGGCCGGCGCAGGCTAACCGGTTTTATTCTCGGTGCGAGTCCACCCAACCAGCAGTTGGATGTCAAACCGGTATTGGATATACTCGATGATGTGCCCCTGTTTCCGGAATCAATGCTCGCATTTTTCCGGTGGATCGCAGACTATTACATCCATCCTATCGGCGAAGTCATCAAATGTTCTCTGCCTGGTGGTTTGAATGTGTACGACTATGCCACCGTGTTTATTACCGCCGGCGGTTTGAGAGCCCTGGAAGGAAACTCCGCGACCAAGCTGGAAAAATCGGCGCTCAACCTGCTGATAAACAGACACCGCCGCTTGAAAGACCTCGGCCGGACCCTCAACCCGAGCGTACCTGCAACCTTCATCCAATCCTTGCAGCGCCGGGGCTGGGTTTCGATAAAAAGAGAGTTGAAGAGCAGCCGGATACAGCCAAAAACCCAGCGGTATGTGGCAGCGGTCGATGCGGATCTGCCATTGGACGGGCTAACGAAACAGCGTCAAAAGATATTAGAGCATCTTAATTACGGCGGGGAGACCTCCTTGGAAAATTTGAAAAATCGGGTACCAACCACCACTCCCACCGTAAAGTCCCTGGAGCGTGCAGGATATGTAAAGTTCACCAATAAGAGGGTCTATCGCGATCCGTTCGGCGAAACCGTCGATCCTGACACGCCCCCCAACCTTACCGGTGACCAGAAAAAGGTCATATCCCTTGTAAATAAAACCCTGGGCCACGGTTTCGCCACCTATCTTCTGGCCGGTGTAACAGGCAGCGGTAAAACCGAAGTTTACATGCAGCTTGCGGCTGCGGTTATCGATCGCGGATATTCAGTGCTTATCCTGATACCTGAAATTGCCTTGATTTCCCAGATGGAAAGACGTTTTCGGGCCCGCTTCGGGGAGCGGGTAGCTGTTTTGCACAGCGGGCTGTCCCGGGGAGAGCGCTACGACCAGTGGCAGCGCATCCAAAGCAAAGAAGTGCCGATTGCGATCGGTGCCAGATCGGCCATCTTTGCGCCGTTTGAGGATATCGGGCTGATAGTGGTCGACGAAGAGCATGATACTTCCTATAAGCAGGAGGGCAGCCTGCGATACAACGCCAGAGATCTGGCAATTGTACGGGCCCAGTTCGAGAAATGCGCTGCTGTGCTGGGTTCGGCCACACCGTCCATACAGTCTAGCTACAACGCTTCCAGGGGCAAATTCACCGAGATCAATTTGGACAAGCGTGTGGAGAAGCGCCCATTGCCCGAGATTAAGGTGGTCGATCTTCGTCAAAGCAGAGACCAGCGCGGGATAAGACGGTTTATCAGCGCCGATCTGATGCAGGCGATGAAAGCTGCTCTGGAGCGCAGCGAGCAAATTCTACTTTTTCTGAACCGGCGCGGATTCGCCAATTTCCCGGTGTGCGCCGAATGCGGGGAATCGATAAAATGTAAATATTGCGACATATCTCTGACACTGCATCAGGCCGCCAATGCGTACAAGTGTCACTATTGCGGCTTTACGCGTGCCGCTTCGTCAACCTGCAGCAAATGCGGCTCGGCTCAAATCAGACACCTGGGACTGGGTACCGAGAAAGTTGAAGCAGCCTTGCTCAAGATTTTCCCGCAGGCCCGTGTGGCAAGAATGGATCGGGATACCACCCGCCGCAAAGGATCGGTTGTCAATATTTTGAAAGATCTTCGCCGCCACCGCATCGACATCCTGGTCGGCACCCAGATGGTGGCCAAAGGGCATGATTTTCCCAACATCACCCTGGTTGGGATTATCTGTGCCGATTTATCGTTGAGTTTCCCCGATTTTCGCGCCGGTGAACGAACTTTTCAGCTCCTGGCCCAAGTGTCCGGAAGGGCCGGACGCGGGGATGCTCCGGGTAAAGTGATTCTGCAGACATATAATCCGGATCATTTCAGCATTGTTGCAGCCAGAAGACAGGACTTCAAGTCGTTTTACGATGCGGAGATCGTATTTCGCCGGACCTTGAAGTATCCTCCCTTTTCGAGGATGATTCAGCTGAAAATATCCGGTCGCGACAAAGGTCAGACAGCCGATCATGCTCACGCCATCGGGGATCTATGCCGCAGGTTGCAGGAGCGCAATGAAGTATTTCGCAAATCAGTGGACATTCTGGGCCCGATCGAGGCGGCGCTTACCAGAATAGCGGGTAAATATCGCTGGCAGATTCTTCTAAAAGGTTCGGGTGTCAGAACCCTGCATCAATTTACACGGTCACTGATGTTCGAGAATCCAGCGCGGATTCACCGGCGCGGTGTCAAGGTCGCCGTCGATGTCGATCCATATTCCATGCTGTGAAATAAAATATGTTTCGAGCAGTTGTATTTTAGATTAAAACAGGCGATGGTTCATTCAAAAGCCGGGCAGGGGATGATATACAACGCATTAGCAATTGCCAGTCAAAGGTATTTATTGATATAATCGATTCGCTGGCCTGTTGCGGTTTATCGGTATCGGGTTGGAGAAATCGGCAGACATTTTATTGCCGGCCAAAAAAGGCGTTGAATTTCTTAATAACGACCGGTAATAAGACCGGTTTAGGTATTATCGCGAATGCGTATCGGATAAGGAGAGTGTTTATGCGGATATGGAAATTGAATGATCTCTATCTTGCTATCGGTATTTTGATTTGCCTTGCCGTGACTGCTGCATTCGGCGCCGAGAAACCAAACGATCGCGTTGTTCTCAAGGGCGTCACGTTCAAAAGCGGTTCGGCGAGGTTGAATGAGGAATCTGAATATTCCCTGAATAAGATTTTGGAAGAGCTGCGCGCCAATCCACTCCAGAGGGTGATTATCGAAGGTCACACCAATCCTACGGGTGATGACCGCAAGGATATCAAACTTTCCCGGGATCGGGCCCAGTCAGTGCGCCGATGGTTGGTATCCGCGGGGATCGACAAAACACGGATCAAGATTACGGCTCTGGGCAGCTCCAAACCGCTTGACGCTAAAAGTGCTGCCGCAGAGCCGTTGCAGAACCAGCGGATCGAGATCGTGAAGATCAAGAACAGCTTTGCGGCAGCGGTGCTGCCGGTCAAAAATTATAAGTTCGAACCGGTGGTGGACGGGGTTCAAGTGAGATATGATTTTGTGGTGCAAAACAAAGGGACTGCGCCGCTGCATATAACTAAAGTCCGAACCGGCTGAGGGTGTACGGCGGTCTCGTATTCGAGACAGATTCCTCCCGGGGGGGAGGGAAAGATTGCCATCAAAGTTGATACGAACGGTTGGGGCGGGGATAGCCTCAAAAAGACCATCAAGGTATATACTAATGATCCCAAGCAACCCCAGATTCAGCTAAGGGTCAGCGGTGCGGTGAAGAAATTTGCCACGATTAGACCCAAAAACGTCCGTTTGTTCGGTTCGGCGGGGACACCGGTGAAAGGAAAGGTGGCGATTGTTCCGGAAAAAAATTATCCTTTCAGGATCGTGAAAACAAGGGCTCAGAGCGGCAGAAACATTCGCTATGCACTGACAGAAGAAAAAAGCACAGATAAGCTGACCTACGTGCTTACAATTGAAAATCTTAAAACAGATAAAGGCCGATATTACGACAAGATCGAGTTGGAAACCGATAGTCAATTAAAGCCCAAGATAAGCATCCCGGTGTATGGCCAGATCACAGAACCGAAACGTACCAACTAGATCCGATGAATCCGTAAAGTATCGAATTCATGCGGATATGAATCAAATCCGCATTGTTGTGTTCGATTGCGACGGTGTCATGTTCGATACGGCCGAAGCCAACAAGGCCTATTACAATAACCTCCTGAAGCAGTTCCAAAAGCCGGCCATGACCCGGGCCCAGTTCGCGTACACCCAAATGCATACGGTGGATGAGTCCTTGGCATTTTTGTTTGATGATGCCGCGGTGCTGGATGAGGTCCAGGCCTACCGCATGCGGATGAACTACCTTCCTTATTTGAAGTACATGGTTATCGAGCCGGACCTGCGACCGCTGCTGAACCGCTTGCGGCCCCGCTACCGGACTGCCATTGCCACCAACCGAACAGATACGATGGATTGCGTTTTAAAAACCCATGATCTTGAAAAATCTTTCGATCTGGTGGTGACCGCCTTTGACGTGATGCACCCCAAGCCCCATCCCGAACAACTTCACAAAATCCTGGCCCACTTTGGATTGCGGCGCGAACAGGCAATATATATCGGTGACTCCGAACTGGATGAACATGCCGCCGGGGCGGCTGGGATAGCATTCGTCGCCTATGCGAACAGGGCCCTGCGCGCCGACTTTCACATTAAACGATTAAAGGAGTTGGAAGAAATTCTGAAAGTATGAAAACCGTCTTCCATGAAGATTTTTACCAGGTTTACACAACCGATCCGGCTGCTGCCCCAGGTCGGATGGAGGCGATTGTCGCCGCGGTGGATGATGTGGCTGAATTTGTGACCGCCCGGCCGGCAGAAGACAAAGCCCTCGCCGCCATCCACACGCGGGAGCATGTGGCCCGCGTCCAACGCAGTGGTCCCTATGCCCTGGCCATCCTGGCCGCCGGCGCAGCCATCCAAGCCGCTGACATCGCCCTGAGCGAGCCGGCCTTTGCGCTGATTCGGCCGCCGGGACACCATGCTTCATCCGATTCCTCTTGGGGTTTCTGTTATTTTAACAACATGGCCGTTGCGGTTGACGCCTTGAAACGCAAAGGAGCCATCCGGACCGCCTATGTACTCGACATTGACCTTCACTTTGGAGACGGTACGGTAAATATTCTGGCTGAAAAGGACTATGTCAGGGTCTACAATGTGCAGGCTCATGATCGCCAGGCCTATTTAGATGAGATCGCCAAAGAGATGGACGGCTGTGAGGCAGACATCCTCGGTATCTCCGCAGGTTTTGACAATCACCGTGATGATTGGGGCGGACTTCTGCTCACCGAGGATTACGCCGAGATCGGATGGATTGTGCGCAATGCCGCCCGGCGCTGCCAGGCCGCCTGCTTCGGTGTTTTGGAAGGCGGGTACAACCATTCCGTGCTGGGCCGTAATGTCAGGGCATTGCTCCAGGGTTTGTCCGCCGATTGAATCCAATCTTTGAATAGTACTCTTGATGGAGAGTTGTCGCCGGTGGCTGTTAACCGGCACCGGAGGAGGTTTGCCGTGCGGATCGTGATACTGCCGCCTACTGATTGCCGAATCCGTTTGACGCACCGCAATCCGGACACTGCCAGGTGATGCCGTTGCACGACATCCCCCAGAGATTTTCCAGCATACAGTCCTGACAAATACTGAAACCACAACGGCAGCGCCAGCAGAAGGGGACTGCTGCACCGCAGCAGTGGCAAGGGCTGGACAAATGGCGCTGACGTCTGTATCTGTAGGATTTTCTAACCGAAGAGTCTGGCATGATCTGCTTTGATACACCGGTTCATTACCACGTTGATTCCGGCTGCGGTCAACAGTTCCGCAGCTTGCCGGTTCTTGACGCCCAGCTGCATCCAGAAAATCCTGGGGCGCAATCGCAGGGCTTCATGGGCGTGCGGTAGAACCTGGGCCGAGTTCCGAAATACGTCTATAATATCAACATGGGCCTGAACATCGTCAAGAGAGCCGTAAGCTTTTTCACCCAACAATTCCTTTTGGGCCGGGCGGATCGGGATGATTCTGTATCCCTGCTGCTGAAGATAGTCGGCCACCCTGTGAGAATCTCTTTCCGGTTTGGGGCTGAGCCCTAATACCGCAATCGTTTTGGATTGTTCCAATACCGCTTTGATTTCGCTGTCATCTGTCAATAATTTGCCGGGTTTCATCTGTCGCTCCTGCTTGTTGTTTGATGTCATTAATGCTATGGGTTCGATATGGTTTATACCCTACGGTTGAGCGCCTATTAGTTCAGACAACCGGATATGTCAACTGCAACCGGCGCCTTCATCTGATTTCCATGCACAAAATGCGCCATTTGCAGGAATTTTTGGGATTGCTCGACACAAGCCGGAATCAGACCCGGCAGGTCAGGATTTTAACATGAATGAGAAAAAAACGCTGTATTTGATAGACGGCAGTGCCTATGTTTTCAGGGCTTATCACGCCATTCGCAGCCTTGCCAATTCGAAGGGGATGCCGACCAATGCCGTGTTTGGGTTTACACGCATGTTGATGAAACTGATCGAAGACCGCTCGCCGGAGCACATCGTCATGATATTTGATGCAAAAGGTCCGACTTTCCGACACGAGCGCTATCCGCAATACAAGGCCAACCGCCCCCCCATGCCCGAGGACCTTGTGCTGCAGATTCCCCTTATCAAGGAAGTCACCCGGGGGTTCAATCTTCCGCTTATCGAAAAGCAGGGTTTTGAGGCCGATGATCTAATCGGCACGCTGGCTCGAATGGCGGAATCGGCCGGATTCTCGGTTGTGTTGGTGACCGGTGATAAAGATTTTGTTCAGCTGGTTACGGAAAACACCACCATCTGGGATCCCATGAAAGATGATATCATCGACCTGGCCAAGGTCCGGGAAAAATTCGGGCTCGAGCCCCGTCAGATGATTGATGTCATGGGGCTCAGTGGAGATACGGCCGACAACATACCCGGGGTGCCCGGAATCGGACCCAAGACTGCCCTGGCGCTGATCAGGGATTTCGAGAACATGGAGCAATTGTACGCCCAGGTGCCATCCATTACCAAGAAAAAGCAGAAGGAAAATCTGATCGCATACAAAGACCAGGCGTTTTTGAGTCGCGATCTGGTAACCATCGATGTCCGTGTGCCGCTTGCTTTTGAACCGGAAACGTATCGGCTGCAGGAGCCGGACAGTGAGAAACTGCTGCAATTGTTTAAAGAAATGGAATTCAGACAGCTGCAGCAGGCTTTCGGCCAACCCCGACAGGTTCGGGAGAAGAATTATCAGGCGGTTCAAGACCGCAGCGCTCTTCAGGCTTTGATGGCGCAGCTCGAAAAGGCCGGCACCTTTGCGCTGGACACGGAGACGACGTCCGAAAATCCGATGCAGGCGCGCCTGGTGGGACTTTCTTTTGCCATAAAGCCCGACGAAGCTTTTTACATTCCTTGTACGCACAATTATTTAGGGGCACCCCCTCAACTGGCGTTGGCCGAGGTGCTCGAAGCGTTAAAGCCGATACTCGAAAATCCGGAAATTAAAAAGATCGGTCAGAATATCAAATACGACGGGATTGTCCTGAGCCACTACGGGATCGCGCTCAGCGGCGTGGCGTTTGATACCATGCTGGCCTCCTATCTGATCAATCCTTCCAAACGAGCCCATAACCTGGATCAGATTGCGCTTGATTTTCTCAATCACAAAACGATTACTTATGCCGAAGTGGCCGGTAAGGGCAAGACCGCCAGGCGTTTCGACCAGGTTCCGCTGGAAGATGCAGTGCCGTATGCCTGTGAGGATGCCGACATAACCCTGATGGCCAAAAACGTCCTGGAGCGTGAGCTGGAGGAAATCGGTCTGACGCAGCTGATGCATATGGTCGAAATGCCGCTGATGCCGGTTCTCATGCGGATGGAAAAAAGAGGGGTCGCCGTTGATAAGCGCATGCTGCGCGATCTGTCCCGGTCTTTTGAAAGCCGGCTCAAAGGGCTTGAAACAGCTATCTATGATGTCGCCGGCGAGAAGTTCAACATTAAATCTTCCCAGCAGCTGGGCCGCATCCTGTTTGAAAAATTAAAATTGCCGGTACAGAAAAAGACAAGAAAGAAAACCGGTTATTCCACCGATGTGGATGTTCTAACCGTGCTTGCCAGGGAGCATGCGTTGCCGGCACTCGTGCTCGAACACCGGACGCTGGCAAAACTAAAATCCACTTATTCGGACGCCCTGATGGATCTTATCGACTCCGAAACCGGCCGAATTCATACCTCGTATAATCAGACCGTGGCCGCAACGGGACGGTTGAGCAGCTCCGATCCGAACCTGCAGAACATTCCGATTCGCACGGAAGAGGGGCGCGAAATTCGGCGTGCGTTTGTCCCCAGACAAAAGTGGTATCTGCTTTCGGCCGATTACTCGCAGGTGGAGCTTCGGATTCTGGCCCATTATTCCGATGACGAAATCCTGATTCAGGCATTTAAAAACAATGAGGACATCCACATCCGAACCGCCGCCGAGGTTTTTCAGGTTCCACCTGAGTCAATCACCCCCGAGCTCAGGCGTCAGGCCAAAGCGATTAATTTTGGAATCATATACGGCATGAGCCCGTTTGGTCTTTCCAAACAGCTTGAAATCAGCCAGAAAATGGCCAAAGTGTATATCGACAATTATTTTGCCCGATACCAGGGAGTGCGGCGCTTCATGGATCGCACCATCGAGGAGGCGAAAGCGTCGATGCGCACCAGCACCCTGCTGGGACGGATCCGTCTGCTGCCGGATATCGGCAGCGCCAATCACAACGTCCGGCAGTTCGCCGAGCGCACCGCCATCAACACGCCCATACAGGGAACGGCGGCCGACCTGATCAAGATCGCGATGATCCGGGTGGACGAAGCGTTAATGCAAAAAAAGCTGCAGACGGCCATGCTGATCTCGGTGCACGATGAACTGGTATTTGAGGTACCGCCGGATGAACTGGAAACCGCAAAGGAACTGATACGGGCCATCATGGAAGAGGTCTGGGAGCTCAAAGTCGCTTTGAAAGTCAATATCTCTTGGGGTAAGAACTGGGCGGAAGTGCACTGAGTCGGGTGGGTGGCGAGTTGCGTGTTGCGGATTGCGGGTTGCGATAACGCGTTGGGATCGATTTCTGATGGCGTTAAATCGAAGTTTACGAATCCTGATCGCTGCCGTCCTGCGGGAGTTTCTTTGATCTTTTTACGGTTTCTTCGACCGTGCGGTAAATGCTTTTGAAGGTTTCGTTGAAACCGGTTGGAGAAAGTCTGCCGCTTTCGATGAACTTTACCACAATTTCTTTGGTCGCTTTGAGAATCTGCTCGTCGATCGAAGCCATGGGAAGAGTCCTGTTTTGCTATTTCAACAATTCTTATCCGTTATCAAAAACGGCCCTGCCTGTCAAGGATCATGCAACACCGAATTATACCCTGGGCCAAAAGGTGTTAAGTAGATACCAAAACATAAGAAAGGGCTAAATATGAAAAAGTTATTACTAACGGGAATTGTTTCTAGCTTGCTCTTGCTGGTGCCGTCAATGGCAGCGGAAAGGCCTGAAGAGGCTGATCTGCATATCAACCTGGGTGTAAACTATTTTAAAGTGGGCAATTACGAAGCGTCTGCCAGGGAGCTTCAGAAAGCATTGAAACTCAATCCCAATATTAAAAACGTTCACGGCATGTTAGGGTTGGCCCTTTATCATCTCCAGCGCTACGATAAAGCCATCGAAGCCCTGAAGCAGGCGGTTCACCTCGACCCGCTGATTGCTGAAAATCACTACAATTTGGGGCTGAGTTACATGGAGAACGGCATGCTGAACGAGTCCATTGGTGCCCTGGAGCAAGCGGTAAAATTGTCGCCCCAGTCTACCGAAGCCCATAGTGTGCTCGGATACCTGTTCAGTGAGAAGCAGCTGCACGATCAGGCTATCGAGCATTACAACCAGGCCATCAAACAGGGAATAAATTCGGCCGAGAACAACTATAACCTGGGGATCGCCTATTACAATTCCGGTATGGTGGATGAGGCGATAGCGGCCTTTGAGAAGGCCATTGCCTTGCAAAGCAATTTCGAGCAAGCTTACAGTGCCTTGGGGATCGCCTATAAGACCAAGAATTTGCTGGCAGAAGCGATAGAAGCGCATCAAAAGGTCATCGCGCTGAATCCGAATTCCGTGGAGGATCATTTCCAACTCGGTCTTATCTATGACCGGCAGGGTGATCTCGGAAAAGCCGCCGCCGAATATCGGGAAACCGTCCGGCTCAATTCCCAGCACGTGCCTGCGCTCACGCGACTGGGAACCGTATATTACAAGCAAGGCTTACATGACGAGGCTGCGCTGGTCTATCAGAAAGCGTTAGCCATAAAACCGGATCTGGTGGAAGCCAGGATCAATTACGGAATCGTCCTCAAAGAGAAGGGATTGTTTGATCAGGCCCTGGCGCAGTTTCAAGCCGCCGCCGAACCAGGCGCGGATCGTCCTGAGCTCCACTACAATCTCGGCACGCTGCATCAAGGTCGGAAATCATATGAGCAGGCGATCGCCCAATACAAAAAGACCCTGAAACTCGATCCGGCCTTTGCAGAGGCCTACTACAACCTAGGTGTGATATACGATTTTCAGAAACTTTCCGACCAGGCCATAGCGAATTACCAGAAAGCCGTGGAAGTCAAGCCGGACTTTATCGATGCCTACAACAACCTGGGCGTACTTCACAAAGAGCTGGGATTTCATGATAAAGCCATCGCGGCCTTCAAAAACGCCGTCAAAATCAATCCGGATTTCGCCCAGGGTTATTTCGCTTTAGGGGTATTATATGATCTACAAAGCCGGTATGATCAGGCGCTGACAAGCTATAAGGAAGTCGTTCGGATCAAACCGGGACATGTCGAAGCCCAAAACAACCTGGGTGTTATTTTTGATCGACAAAAGCAATACGACCAGGCCATCGCTGCATACACAGCGGCGATAGAGAGCAATCCGGAGTATGCCCAGGCACATTACAATCTGGGAGTGACCTATGAGGCCAAAGGGATCTCGGGAAAGGCGCTGTCTGCCTATCAAACCGCAACCCGCATCCAACCGGAATACGTTGAGGCATACAACCGCCTGGGTAGGCTTTATGAAAAACAAGAACAGTATGACCAGGCGCTCTCAGCATATATGGCCGCCTTAAAGCTCAAACCCCAAAGTTGGGAAATCTTAAATAACCTGGGTGTCATCTATTACAAGCAGGAACTCTATGATAAAGCCAGCACTCAATTTCAAGAGGCGATAAAGCTGAAGTCTGATTTTGCCGAAGCCTACTACAATCTGGGTACCGCCTACACTGCAAAAGAAATGCCGCAGAAAGCCCTCGAGGCCTATGAGCAATATGAGAAACTCAAAAAAAAATAAGGGAAATGATTTACTCCCGCAACGAAAACCGAAGCTGGGCAAATTCATCCTTCTGGCGGTTATTTTACACGTTGTTTTCGCTATATTTTTAATTCACTTCTACAAAAAAAAGCCTGAAGAAGTGCCGGGGATCAAAGTAAAAAGCCAGAAGGTTATCTCAAAGCCCTTGGCTAAAGAGGTGCTCCATACGGTCAGACCGGAAAGTTCTGCGTCTGTGGTCACAGAAAGCCGGCCCATGTCTCCCGAGATATCCGTGGCTTTTGAAGATCGAACCCCAAGCGTTTTGCTTGCCCACAAGCGGGCTCGCAAGCCCAGGCTCAAAGTAAAAAGCCAGAATGTTATCTCACAGCCTTTGGCTTCAGAAGTGCTCCAAACGGTCAGACCGGAGATCTCTGCGTCTGTGGTCACAGAAAGCCGCCCCATGTCTTCCGCGATTTCGATGGCTTTTGAAGACCGAACTCCGAGCGTGCCACCTCCCCACAAGCTGGCTTGGAAGCCTATCCCTTTCTATAAAAAAAAGTATGAAATAGCGCCGGGGATCGAAGTAAAAAGCCGGAAGGTTATCTCAATGCCCTCGGCCCAAGAGGTGCTCCATGCGGACAGGGCGGAAAGCTCCGCGTCTGTGGTCACAGAAAGCCGCCCCGTGTCTCCCGCGATATCAATGGCTTTTGAAGACCGAACGCCGAGCGTTTTACTTGCCCACAAGTGGGCTCGCAAACCCAGGGTCAAAGTAAAAAGCCGGAAGGTTATCTCACGGCATTTGGCTAAAGAAGTACTCCATTCGGTCAGACCGGAGATCTCTACGTCTGTGGTCACAGAAAGCCGCCCCATGTCTCCCGCGATATCGATGACTTTTGAAGACCGGACACCGAGCATTCCACTTGCCCACAAGCAGGCTCGCAAGCCCAGGATCAAAGTAAAAAGCCGGAAGGTCATCTCAAGGCCCTTGGCGTATGAAGTGCTCCATACGGTCAGACCGGAGATCTCTGCGTCTGTGGTCACAGAAAGCCGCCCTATGTCACCCGCGATATCGATGACTTTTAAAGACCGAACGCCGAGCGTTGCACTTGCCCACAAGCGGGCTCGCAAGCCTATCACTTTGCATATGCCTGCCCTGGAGCCGACACCGGGTATCAAATCTAAGACATTAAAGGTAATGACAGTGATGGCCGGGAACCTGAAAAGCAACGCCGATCACCTCGTGCCGACGCGCAAAATGCCGGTCAACTCCAGATTAGCTGCCCCCCGGCAAGTCAAAGACCCACTGCCTTCAAAGATCGTCGGCACCAAGCCGATAACACCGGTTCTGGAAACATTCACTGCTCAAATGCGCATAATAAAGTTTGAGGATTCAGATAAGAGGACCAAAACATGGCCGATAGAACGGGCGGACCGTGCAGAGGTACAACTTGCTTTTCATTCAGAAAGACATGCGGCATTTCCGAAAATCCCGAGATCGACTTTTCAGGTCAGCGTACCTTCTTTGCACGCCAAAACCGGCGCATTTGAAAAGATGATCAAGACAAAAGGTTTAACCGGACAACCCGTCAGTGGCAGCGTCAGGACCGGAACCCTGGAGAAGACGTCATATCTAAACTCAAGGACTGTTTCCTCTAGGCAAGCCAAAGCGACATTATCCTCCCTGGAGCCCTCGGCCTGGTTTTCCAAAACCCGCATCCTTCCGAAGACACCTCCAACGCCCACGTCATTGACAGGAAATATCGCCGAACAAGTCAACCGATTGATTCGACCTAGTTTGGAAAAGTATGCGGGGCAGAAAGTCCGCGTTCTGGCCAAAAACTTGACTTACCGGGATAAGGGATTAGAAAGTGAAGGGTCAAAATTTTTCAGCGGTCTGGTACGAGCCGCAATCGAGAAACTGGAGCGTGTGGAGCTGCTTTCTCCGTCCGATATATCGAAGACCCCTCATATCGAATTAGACGGGCAGATTTGGGACAATTCGAAAACAGTCAGCGTACATCTGCGAATTAAAGAGAGCAAAACAAATCGTAAATTAAATACTGCAGGGCTGGAAATCGGCCAGGAACAGTTCCCTGAGAAGGTGGACCTCAAGCCACCGGAAGGGGAGAGCCTGGAAATCATTCGAAGCGTCGTTGCGCTCATGAAACAAATATTTCCGCGACGGGGAGATTTTCAGTTAAGCGTCTGGCCGGATAAAGGATTTGATGCCGTCTTCGAAGAGGGAGAGAGATTTATGATAAACATCCTGCCAGAGAAAGATGCCTACCTGCAGGTGGATTACTACCAGGTAGACGGAAAAGTCGTCCACCTCCTGCCAAATCCACATGAAAGTAATTTTGTAGAAGGGGGAAAACCGTTTATCATAGGCAAATCTGGTAGTGCTTATGAATTTATTGTCGAAGCGCCCTTTGGCGAAGAGTTGCTTATGGTTGTGGCCAGCCAGGAACCGATATTAGCTGTATACTTTGACATCGTTGAACCGGCTGAACCCTACCTTAAACGGTTAGCCAGAAACTTAAGAAAACAAAGAACCAAGGGGTTGATGGCCGGCGCACACTATATTGTTCTCACCAAAGCACGAGAATTAGAGAATTCTATAACCCCAATTGGGTCAAAAACCGAATAAGAGTTATATGTTATTCGCTGATGGCTCGAGAAGATCATCGCATGACCATCTCACGCGAAAGGCTAATGCGACCTGAAGGACTGGGTAAATGAAACCAATTGTTTTTGTCACCCTCATAATCTTTTTTACTATCTGTGTGATTGCTGCCCCTGCGCTGTCGCAAAATGAACCCACCGCTTCCTACGTCCGGGTCTGGGATTGGTTTCAGAAGGGCGGCATCCTGATGTATCCGATCTCGCTTTGTTCCTTACTCAGTTTGGCCATTATCCTCGAGAGAATCTTTGCGCTTCAACGACCTAAAATTGTTCCTCCCCGCTTTCTCAAAGACCTCCAAGAGTGCTGGCAGCAAAAAGAGATTCATGCCGTCTTACCGCTCTGTCAGCAGTCTGATTCCTCTCTTGCCAGAATACTTGAAGCCGGTTTTCGCCGGATCGATCTGGGATTGCTGGAGATAGAAAGAGCTATTGAAGCTGCCGGCCAGCATGAGGTTTCGCTGCTGACTTCACATTTACGTCTGTTAGGTGCCGTAGGTGCCATCGCCCCGATGATGGGATTGCTGGGAACCGTTACCGGCATGATCAAGGCGTTTGAAAATATCGCCCAGAGTGGAACCGGCAATCCAAATCTGATGGCCAGCGGTATCGCTGAAGCGTTGACCACCACTGCCGCCGGGTTAATCGTGGCCATTCCTTCCCTGGCTGCCTATCATTTTATCCGCGGTCGCGTGGACAGGCTTGTATACGAAATTGAGGAGATCGCCACCACGCTTCTGGCTACCCTACCGGAGAAAAATATAACACCCGGATTAAAGGAGACTGACGATGCGATTTAACAGACCCCAAGAGGAGGATTTTCGCCCGGAGTTAACGCCACTGGTTGATGTCGTATTTCAGCTGGTTATCTTCTTTATGGTTTCGTCGGTCTTCGTCACCTACGCGCGCCAGATGAATATCGAGCTTCCAGAAACCGCCGGAAAACCCACTACAGAGCAGGTCAGCCGGAACACGATCGAGATTACACAGGCGGAGAAGATTTTTCTTAACGGCAAAGAGCTGACTTTGGACGAACTGGCCTCACAACTGCAAGCGATAACCGATGCGCAAGCAGTGGTGATTCGAGCCGACAAACATCTACCCTACGGTCTTGTGATGCAGGTGATGGAAATCTGCGAAGATGCCGGCATAACGGATATCAGAACAGCGGTGCAGTGACACCCACCGCAGGGATCTAATCAAACATAGAAATCCTGGTCCTCCCTCCGGGCTGTAGGCCTACGAGCCGGAAGCTGGGCCAGGTCAGAGGCAACTGGCTATGCCGTAGATAGATGTCTTGGGGTGATGGAATACTGGAATGTTGGAATACTGGGTTCAGAAGGATGAGATCTTTTTTAGATCAATTTTCTAAATAAGAGGTTAAAATCAAGATAACTTCCATTTTTATACCCAATATTCCATTATTCCACCATTCCATTGGACGTCTAAAGGTAAACGCCACCCCTCTCTCCGAGCTGTAGGCTCTACGAGCCGGAAGCTGGGGTGAAATCAAAGCCGGGTCCTTGTATGGGCCCGGATTCTTTGAGATATAGTCAATAGTTGTGTATGAAGAAATTAGGCGGCAATCCGTTTTTCTTCGACACCATTGACAAATTTAACTCCTCTAATTACTTCTGCCAGGCGTTGCGGATGGTGAAGTCGA
>Ga0126326_1000056_pt1 | contig 70648 bp, 60 predicted proteins | sample InaspJWI67metaG_FD_94485 | JGI IMG/M metagenome (GOLD analysis project Ga0126326, IMG submission 94485) | Marine gutless worms symbiont microbial communities from Oahu, Hawaii - Inanidrilus sp. 1 OAHU.JWI-67 metaG | ecosystem: Host-associated > Annelida > Digestive system > Unclassified | place... | reverse complement strand
TTTTTCGATACACTGTCGGACATGGTGGCCTCCTTCCCTGGCTAAATGTTTGGTCTCGCAACCTTTATTTAACCATATCGAGGCCACCGCCTCAAATGTGCGAAAAATATTATACGTTATGGATATTAAAACAAATATTAATAAAAGAATAAGGCGCATAACTATTTGATTTCAAGTGATCATTTATTCTGCCCTTGAAAACCTGGTCCTCAGGGCCAAGTCAGAGATAATTGGCTATGAAGAGCTAACGGTTCCCAGGAATTTAGGTTGAAGGCTGAAGACTGAAGGTGAAGGCATATAGTGAGCCATTAAATCCGAGATTCAGTCCGATCGATTGCAGCCTTTTGTTTTTCAATACAATGAAACCGGTCAGATTGGTTTTAAGGGTTTTCTTCGGCCTGATCCCCTGAATCTGCATGCTACCCCTGCGTATTGTGGTGCACGCGCCTTCAAGGGGCAATCCAAAGCCTGGTCCTCTGGGCCAGAATTCTTTACGACTTTGGATAGTTGTTCATATTGGGGATAATGGCCTTGCCAAGCCAATCAATACATTTTCCAAGGTGACGCATGTTGGCTAAACCTTCCTCGTCTTTAAGAACCTCACCCTTGCTATGCCCAATGCCCATATTCCAATAGGTCGAGCAGGGAATGACCATCCTTGACATTTGGAACATGTGGTTGATGGTATCGTATGCATGCGTGGCTCCGCCGCGTCTTACGGCTACTACTGCAGCCCCTATTTTACCGGAAAAAGCGTGATCGTTGGCATAGGCAACGTATCCGGCCCTTTCAATTAGTGCCTTCAAATCGGCGGACACAGCCGCAAAATAGGTTGGTGAGCCTAAAATCATAGCATCAGTCTTTAACATTTTCGAAAAGATGTCGTTAAATTTATCTTTTTTAACTGAACATTCATTGTCTTTATTTTCAAAACATTTCTCACACGCAATGCAACCGCGTATGGCTGTTCCACCAACCTTAACAAGTTCTGTATCCCAGCCAGCTGTATTTAATTCGGTGAGGACCTCTTTTAGAAGAAGTTCGGTATTCCCTCCCTTACGTGGACTTCCGCTTACCGCTAATGCATGCATAATATTCTCCTTATATTTATTAATCCGACATTATGTCATCTATCAGATATCCGAGCCTTTTAGTTTATAATTGCTTTTAAATCACCATTGCTTGACCACGTGAGGTAAAAGAAATGCCCTGGGTACCCCTTGGCCAATCATGATTGGTTCGACGGCGATTGATTTCTGAGCAATCATCCATATCATAATCTGATAGGTATTAATATTTATGATGGAGGCAGACATGATTCACCTACCTTACTTTTGCAAGCACCTTAGACTGCGTTTCGCACTATTTGCTGGTGCGGCCATGCTGACCTTATTAATCGGTTGTACAACGGACTATGGTCGATTTAGCCGGGATGCTGATCTCGACAAGGCTTTTAAAAAGGGAGAGATTCTATCAGAGTTGAACTATTACCACTCGGGAAGATTTGCCGCTATTGGCGTGGACCCCACTTATAAGGTTCCCTCCCGCATGTGGACCGCTTTCGAGCCGCAACCGAGCCGTCAGGATAAGATGAGAGGAGACCTTAGCGGTAAACAGGGGTACCCCGAGCCGGGAGCGGCCGCGCCGGGAGCGTTTATGCTCGCTCCAGATGGGACGGTTGTCGGCATCTGGTTCTATGGTCCGCACAACCGCAATTTCAAAGTCGACCAAAAAAAGCGCATAATTGAACCGATGTATAAACTCCCAAACAGACCTTAATTGAAATTCTGCGATTAAGGCACTGAGGACAAGGTAGGTATGTTCTGTCTATCCCTCGAAATTGGGCATCTTCAATTCGCGTGCTTACTTGCCAATATCACAAATCCGCAAAACTGCATGTAGGTTAGATATATCTGCGCCGTGGACTTTTACCAAGATTTCTCGGCCATCAGCAATTAATGCCGACCGAGCAAGAATGGCCGTATTGCATTTTATCTTAGGGGTAATGTCAGCAAAATTATCCCAGGAGAAGCTTTAAATATCCTAAAAGAATTGCACCTATTAATGAAAACGAGACATACAACATAAAAATACGGCGTTTAACCAACGTCCAGACGGCCGCCATGGCAGGCAAGTTCGTAGTTGGCCCCGATACCAGGAAAGCCAGTGCGGCACCAGGATTCATTCCTTGCGTTAGAAGGCCGCTTACCATGGGCAATGCACTTAAGTTGTTTGTATACACAGGAATTCCCAGAAGCCCGGCCGTGAATATTGACCATGAATTATCCTTACCCATAATACTTGTTATCCATTCTTGCGGAATATACAAAACAATTAATGCCTCCAGAAAAAATGCCAAAGCCATAAACTTGATGACCATCAGGGTGGCACTCATAGATTCTTTACTCAGACGCCTGCCAAAAGACTCTTTTTCACTACAGCCGCAACAACCGGATGTTGAAACGTCTGGGGTGGTACTGACACCTTGGGTTTCAGGTTTAGGATAAGGAACCGAAGGCTGTATTTGCACGACAGTAGCCGTTCCGTCTGGGCAACAGGCCGCAGCCTGAGCAGGAACAGGGTTGCTCAACTTAAAAGAAAAGACTTTCTTCAACTTCGCCGTAAAAGTAGTCCCCAGCTGCTGAATCCAGGAACTTGCATGGGGGGTGCCTAAAGCAGGCTTAAGTTTAAGCACATCAGGATTTATCCAACCTGTCTGCACGAAAGCATAGGTAATGAACCCGGCGCTTAAACTCAAAACCAGCGTGCCCAACAAGCGCCAGACAGCCAGATCCCAGCCGATCGTGCCAACGCTCAAAAAGAAAATTTCAGGATCCATTGAAGGCGACGCTACCCAAAAAGCCATTACCGGGGGCAGGGGCACACCACCAATTAGCAAGGCTGCAATTACGGGGATGACCCCACATGAACAAAAAGGGCTGAAGGCGCCAACGAGGGTTGCCAATAAAATTGCAGTGATGGGTCCGGCATCAAATGCACGTTTTATGTGCTTTGATGCTCCGGACATATTCACGGCCACAGCTATGGGTATCGTTATGACCAGATATGGCCAGATGTGAATAAATGCGTCGATCATGAAATCCGTAATTTTTAAAATTTCACCAGCCATGCTGAACCCTTCCATTATTTCATATTTCCAGAATTATAGAATTTTAGATCCAAAAAAAAATTACATCTGTCCCTTTATCTCGGCCACACAACATTCTTCTGTTAAAAACTTCACGATAGCGTCGATTGCTTTGTAGTCGACAAAACAACGCAATACTGTGCTTTCGCGCTGTTGTTGGACGAGTCCGACACTTTTAAGATGGTTGAGGTGGTGTGACAGGGTGGAGTTTGGTGTCCCGAGCCGCTTTTTAATCTCACCCACTGCCATCCCGGTTTTTCCGGCACGTACCAGCTCACGTACGATTCTCAACCTGGTTGCGTTTCCAAGCTGGCTGAGCAATACGGATGCACTGTCGTTATCAAGTTTCATGGTGATACCATACAGCAGCAGCAATGAATTGTCAACCATATTTCCAGAAATATCGAAATATGGGTAGTTGTGACTTGTTGTATGTATCACCAGGTTTTCAGCCCGGTGGTATATGCAGGATCATAGAAGACACCGTTACCATTGGTATGAGAGCAAAAACTGATGATATCACAGTTCGTGACGGTCTTTAGTTATTCCAGCCTTGTTGGAGGCATCAGTGTCCTTAATATGGGCTGAGCTATCCTATCGTTCGATAGCCATTGCACACCAACAATGTTGCCGCGCTTGTCTTCTGTTATCGACAGTGGTATATGCCCCCCGGGTAGTATTCGTTAAAACAACAGCGCTCGCCTTCCGGGAGCTCCCATGTCACCTGCCAACTCAAATCCGGAACCGGCGGTCACCTCATCGATTGCCGGACATACCGGTTGCAACAGCCAGGAAACCCAATTGGCCCGCAATTTAGGACCGGTTTTGCTGTTGACCTTTATCTTTTTTATCCAGTTTGTGGTGCGACAGATATTAGGGCCCCTGCTACCCGCCATGGAGTCGGATTTGGACTTGTCCCACACCCAGAGCGGCCTTTTCATCCTGTTTACCGGAACCGGTTTCTTTTTAAGCCAGATCAGTGCCGCATTTTTAACCAGCCGCTGGGGTTACAGACGCTGCATCATGATTTCCCTCTTTGGAACTGCCGCTGCGACCACTCTGGTCGGATGGCTCAATTCGGTCTGGGCCCTTTATGCGGGCTTTTTGGCCCTCGGTCTGACCGGAGGACTTTACGTGCCTTCCGGCATCGCCTTGATCACGGTGCTGGTCCGACGCCAGGACTGGGGCAAGGCCATGGGGATTCACGAACTGGCCCCCAATCTGGCCCTCATCCTGGTTCCATTTCTGGCCACCCTGTCTGTGGCGGTCGGATCATGGCGTTTTGGATATTTCAGCCTGGCGGCAGGCTTGGCGCTGCTGGGGCTGGTTTATGCCCGGCTTGGTGTGGATGCACGCCAGCGCCCTTCACCGCCTGATCTACAGCTAATTCGTGAGATCGTCACCAACCCTTCATTCTGGTGTCTGGGATTTTTGCTAAGCCTGGCCGTGGGCGTTGAAACCGGAGTTTACTCTATGGTGCCGCTGTTTCTGGTCAATGAACGGGCCTTTGATCTGGCCGATGCCAATCGGCTGCTGGGACTGTCGCGGATGCCGGGGCTGATCATGGTATTGCTGGCCGGTTGGATAACCGACCGGTTGAACCCCTCCAGAACCGTCATCATGGCCCTTGTCCTGACCGGTGCGGCGGTGGTCCTGATGGGGATCGGACCCAGGTCACTGCTGATTACGGCTATTTTCGTTCAGGCCGCTACGACGGCCTGCCTGTTTCCTCCCATTTTATCGATGGCCTCGCAGATCTCCCGAACCGAAAACCGGGCCCTCATGCTATCGCTCAGCTTGGCCGTTGCTCCGGTGATCGGCGGGGGGTTGCTGCCGGCCAGCATCGCCCTGGCCGGCGATCTTGGATCCTTCAGTGCCGGATTGGTGGGGGCCGGCATCCTGACCAGCGCCGGTATTGGGTTGGTATTTCTGATGAAAGGCCAGGCATCCTGAACCTGCCAGCGCAGATAATTTATCTCAAACCGAAAGCACTATGAAGATTTAGCTATAAGTTCTTTTATCTGCTGTATCTGTCTTTCTGAAAGTTCACCAAACTTAAGGCCGCATCTTCTCAGATAAGTATTATCCGGTAGGTTTGTGTAGTTATAATCAGTAATTACCTTAAATGGGATGTTTTCAATCCTTGTGGCACCATCAGCAGTTTCGATTGATAGGATGTTTTTCTCATATTGGTGCATATCGGTGCCTACATATTGTGCTTGTAAGCCCCCTATAGAAATATCAACAATTGCAAATTTGGTTGTATTTGGTTTTAAGAACTTGAAAAACTTTGGTTGCGTTAAAACCACATTCGTATTTTTAGATAATTTATACCGAACAGATTTTCGCTGCTCATCATAATCAAACCTGCGGTCTTTACCGCTTCTACGCTCTACTCCAGACCGCCTATCTTCAAAGCCATTACCCTTATTAGCAGGCGATCCATTAGGGTTGATCTGGTGTTTTCTCCTATCACGATAAAATCGCATCATTAACGCTCCCAAAATTAGTAATTACTTGCCAGAAAGCCAATTTATCATCCTTAGCAAAAACTGGTGATATTTACAATTTATGTAGTTCGGTAAGGTCTCAATATGAGGAAAGTAACGGGACTGCGAAATATTGCTAAGATTCATCGGTCAGCATCAGGCGACGCCGACTGGGGAATATGGTTCGTAGGCCCCGGTCCTTAATTTTCAAGATTCTATTAGTTGAGAAATCCACTCAATGATGAGATTATAAGGCCCTTAGTCCTTTGATAAGTGGCAGGATTAAATCTGGCTATTGCCACCGGTTTATCCCTGCATCAGTCTTTCAAGCTGTTTAATGCTCTTGACACTTCCCATCACTACAATCGTATCCCCAATGACGAATTTTGTATCTGCTTCAGGGTTAAACATCATTTTCCCTTTTTTATCCTGGATGGCAATGACAATCAGATTCATCTCCTGCCGAATTCCGGAATCTATCAAGCTAACATTGGCAAGTTTTGCTCCCTTCCTGACACGGATCTCCTCGAACTGAAATTCGGTTGACGCATCATTAAATGCGGTTTCAAGAAATTTAATGACCGTAGGGCGTAAAATTGCGTGGGCCATGCGCCGGGCACCTATATCATAGGGGGATATCACCTTTTGGGCACCTGCTTCCTCCAGGGTCCGCTTGGATGAATCCCGAGATGCACGGGCCACGATAAAAATGTCAGGATTCAAATGCTTTGCCAAATGAACAAGCGAAACATTCGCATCATCTGTCCCACGCATGCGATGATACCGGAAGCTCGTTTTATACCGGCCCTGATGAGCACTTTATCTTCAGCCGCCTCTCCGATCAGGTAGAGGATACCATCTCCTTTCAGCTGGGTTTCCTGCTGACTGTCCCTTTCTATGGCCACCACATTGATATACTTTTGAACCAAGTACTGCGTCAGCAACCGGCCGATCCTGCCATAGCCACAGACGATATAATGGCCTTCGAGTTTTTCAATCTGATTTTCCATTTTTTGCCTTTCGAGAACGAATCGGATCCATCCTCCCACAATAAATTGATTTATGCATGAGCGTATTACATGACTTCAGGGGGGGCTCCCCCCGGGCCTCTTTTTTGGCCATTTTTTGATTATATCTATTATGTTTCGGACAAAAGCACACTCACAACGAGTAAAACATTGGTCCAATTTATCCTGATACAGGCAATATTCAGGGCAATCATCCGTTCCTGTTGCCCGTTCTTTATAGATCGTGCCTTCATACAAACCATTGAAATATCGTACTGATATAGAATTTGTAACACCACAGGAGTGATTGAAAATAAAGTTTCCCGCTAAAAGATCATCAAAGTTTGCATGATAGCCGATGATTTCTATTTCCGGGTCTTCTAAAAAATCATCACGAGCAAACCATTTTTCATTACATGGCAAACATTCAGTAAAAATAGGCATTGCGCGTGTACCCATGTCTATCGGTTTTTATTAAACAGCGAATGTCGACGTAAACAGTCAAACCTCGTTATTAAAACAACAAAATGATTCAATACCGTATTGAATTTTTTGATATGTATTGGATATTTCAAGTCGAGATTATTTTGAGTTTCAAGCATTTCAAAGCTTTCTGATAGGGTTCGGAAGATAGCAGATACCTAATGCCAAAAGTGGTGTAGATGAAGCGATTATGGATAGTTTGGGACCGGGAGTGTAGCTGAAAGTCCCAATTATTTTTAAACATTAGCACTTCAAGGATTTACTTGATGAGATCCCGAACTGCCCTTAACAACTCTTTCCTTTCAAACGGTTTGGAAAAAGTGTATTGCGCACCTATATGCTTGGCCAGCTTCAGGTGATCCGTTGCATTGATCCTTCCACCGCCGGATATGGCAATAATCTTGATATCCGGGAACTCTTTGCGAAGATCCAATATGGTCTCAATCCCCTCTTTTTCAGGCATAATGATATCTGTAATAATCAAATCAGTAGGGTTATCCCGATAGCATTTAACCCCTTTTTCTCCGTCATTAGCCGCCACAACTTCATATCCCTCGCGCTCTAACATCTCGCGAAGCATAGTCAACACGTCCGGGTCATCGTCTATTATGAGTATTTTTGCCATATTTCGTCACCCCCGTATTATCAATTACTTGCCTTAGCCGGCCCTCTCGATATGATTGCGTTCATCCTGTTCTAGGGGGCGAACTTTAGAAAGTATCGGCCCCCTTTGGGTTATCTTGCCAGAAAGTCAATATATCATTCTTAGCAAAAACTTGTGATATTTACAATTTTAAGGGATTCGGCAAGGCAGTGATATGATGAGAGTATCGGGACTGCGCAATGTTGCCAGAATTCATCGGTCAGCATCAGGCGATGTCGACCGATGAATAATGTTCGTAGTTTTCATAGTTCTGATTTAAATGGCGTATCACCAAATTGTCAGATGTCTGATAAGTACGGGAACATCGCCGCAATCGGTTGCTGGTTGCCCAAAAACAGAAGATCTATTCAGTTTCCCCCACCTGCGGGGAGGCCTTGTCCGCCTCAGGTTTGCTTGGTTGTCGATAAATTGTGAATGCCCCGTCTTGCCCCGACAAAAGTCCGGGGCCTTTTTTAAACTCGTTGTCCGGTTGGTATTCTAAAGGTTCCGGAGTGACGGCACATCCGTAGAATGACGCCATGGCGGTGACCATCGCTATCATAAATATGGTTCGGATCAGATTCATCGTTTTCTCCTTCATTGCTTCCGAAGTTTGGTGAGCATCAGAACTTCACGCGTACACCAGACATCACCGACTGGATATCGTTGAAATCCGTTCCCGGTCTATCAAGTTTGTAATTGCGAAAACCGAGATAGTACTCCGAGCCCCATTTTTTAAAGTCTTGCACACCCGACAGGCCGTATGAATCGGCTTGATCATCGTTGGCGGCCACGTTGTTATTTCGCCCCCAGTCAACGGCAATTCCGGTTTCTCCGATGTCGAAGAAGTTTTGCCGATAACCGATTTTCCCGTACCAGAAGGTTGCATCGTTCCGGGTGGTATTTTTTAGATCCTGGCTGCCGGCTGCTACCGTAAGATTGAGGCCACTTTCGTGGAACGCGGAGGCGGAACCATTGATTTGGGTGTCGACGGTTTGGGAAATCGATCCTAAAGAGGCGTAGGCACCCGCGGCGGCCACTGCAACCGGACCCAGTTTGGCTGCGTAGCCTAGCACAAGGTCGGACGCACCGCCGGAGATCCACGAGGTCTTGACCTTAAATCCCTGGATGTTTGGGGATTGGTATAAAATCCGGTCGTCCCGGCCCAGGCCGTCCATGTTGTTAAACACACCTTTTACCTGAGTTGATGACAATGCGGCTGAGGCGTTGTCGTAGAAAAACTGACCGCCAGCCATCTCCTGAACTGAAGAGTATCCAATGACCGCTGTACCGGAGAGATCTGCTTCCGAGGTTCCGTCTGATGCAGTGCTTCCGTGACCCAGCCGGACCTCCCCGAATCGCTTTGACCGGAGATAAACATCAAACCATCGTTTGGTGAAGCTGTTGGTGCCTACGTTGTTCTTGGCAATTTGGCTCACCGAACTGCTGGGGTTCGTCTGAAACTGGACCTCGATGCGGGTCCCGGCTTCGAGGTCATCCGACGTCCGGGCAACGCCATTGATCCCAACTCGTGTAGATGAATTGCTGTTGTCCACGACGTACAAGTTGTCCTCATTGCCGTCGTTCGCATATAAAAGGGCCTTGTTGAGATGCCCGTATAGCTGGACATTGATCTTGTCGTTACCTGACATTACCCCGGTAGCCTGGTTGAGTGGCTTGACCTCTGCGGTTGTTGTCGCGGTTGCTTCATCCACAATCTTGTCCCGGGTTGTATCCTCCGGGGCCTTTTTTTCCGCCATGGCCAGCGAACGGCTTTCTGTTTTTGGCGCCTGCCCGGACAGGGCTTCCACCTGGATTCGGAGTCTTTCAATGGTTTCGGCTTGTTGTTCAATCTGAGCCTGCTGTTGTTTGATGATCTTTTCAATCCTCTCAAGCGTAACGGTATCGGCACCATGGGCAACGCCCATGAAACCCACTACACAAATTACCGCAAATGCACCCCCCAACCCTGTAAGTCTTATTAACGTATTCATTACGTTTCTCCTTTAATTAAGAAGGGTAAGCTGATAGTACCGCGCATTCCGGTAGTTCTATGGGAACCGAAGTTAGGCGGCTTAATGTTCTTCTAGTTTTGTGAACCATTTCCATGGTTGGTCAGATCATCACAAGATGGGCCGGATAGGCCTCAGAAATCACGACAAAATTTCTCGAGTTCAGTAGTCACCGCACCCAGTCATTTCAAGGTTAATTTTGTGGGGTATCTGGCCCGTATCACAATTTTGTTTAAGGCACACATGCTGAGATTATCGAAACTGAGCATTCTTGACAACATTCCTGCGGTTGGCCTTTATAGAATGCATTCATGAATTGGGAGCTTTGTGTAAAGCCTCACCAGGGGGTGTTTTCAATATAGCGGAGATCTCGTTACCCTATATTCATATTTCCAAACATGCGTGGTTACCCAAATTGTTCGCCCTCAAGGATGGATGAGCCCCTCTTCCACATCATTGCTTCCTTTGCCGCAATCAGGCAAGCGGAGGGGGCGGCGGCGGAAGTTCTCCCTTCTCGTAGGCTTCCCGGGCTTGTTTTACCGGTATCCGGGATTCACAGGGTATGCCAACCTGGCAGAGACCGCATCCGTAACCTTCATAGTTGTAGGCTTTTTTGACATACTTGCTGGAAGCGATCAGGTGCTGACGGCAGGTTTCCTTGTCGTGGCCGGCCGTAGTCAACGCCCGAACAGGGCAGCGATCGATACATTTGCCGCAGGATCCATCCACAAAGAACAAACACCAGGCGCGGTGGTTGTTATAGTATCTAATAGAGGGCTCCACCTTTATTTTCGCCACAACAGACCCGGCGCGCATGGCTTTGCCTTTGGGGGTGATTAGCCCGTCGCAAAGCCCGAACGTGCCCAGGCCGGCCGCATGGGCGGCGTGACGTTCCGACCAGGATGACGCATAGCCGTAATTTTTCGATTTCACCCAGGCCCAATTGGGCACCAGCATGGGCGCCACGGCAGGATAACCCGCATCGGTCAACGTCTTGGCAACATGGGTCCTGAGACCGGCATTGCACTTTTCACCTTCAATGCGCACCCGAGCCCAGTCCTCGGCGGGAAATTTTCTGGCTTTGCGGTTCATCGCGCGCACGGCTTTACGCTGCGGCAAAACCCAGGAGATGACCGTGAGGTCTGCCGGGGTAGCTTTGTTCTCGGGGTGATATTGGTTATAGATTTCCAATGGTGTCCAGTGAAAAGGGCCGACATACTCCTTGTATTCCTGGAAAAGGGGGTCGGCCCCCGAGGCAAACCCGACCAAAGCCTCTTCCCAGGCCGGCGCACCGTCTTCTTTTTGCAGATTGTTCAGGGGGGATTCGTTTATGAATCGTTCTACCAAGCCGGTAATCCAAGCGTTTAGGTCTTCTTTTTTGGGCATGCGGCGGCTCCTGTTTTTTGGTATATACGAACGTGTGATATTGGGTTGGTAAACCTTGCCGGATATATTATAGTCATCCAGACTGCGTGTAATTTTTTGATATCAGAAGCGGGCGCTATTGCCAAGTTCCTGCTAAATGCCCCTAATACGGTAAGATGGAGCGGCAAGTGTGCTCTGGATTTACTCGGGTACTTTGCGAGGGAAAATCACAACATGGCGAATGACTTCGGATCGGAATATGCCTCCGTTGCGGATGCAGATTTTAAGATTATTTATCGGGCCAGTTGTTACTGCCATGCCGTTCAATACGAGGTGTGCGCCGATCCTGTAGATGCGAAAATTTGCCACTGTAAAGCCTGTCAGAAGCTGCATGGGGCGCCCATGCAGTGGGCGGCCATATTCCATAAACAGGATGTCAGGCTAACGAAAGGTGTGGATTGCCTGAAGTTCTACAACAGTGAACGCAACATCCACGCAAGAGTCTTGCCCTGCAAAGTCAGTTGTGCCTTGTGCGGAACGCCCATCGCGGATGAGGGCCGCAGGATGTGGCTGGCCTTTCCATCGCTTTTTGATTTTGGTGAGTTAGCAGAGGTTCCGGAAAAATTCAGACCCACATGCCATATCTTTTACGGCTCGCGGTTAAGGGATGTGGATGATGCGCTCCCCAAGTGGTCAGGTTACAAAAATCATTCTGAACGCCTGTAAATGAGTGCAATACGATTAGTGAGGCTCCTCCCGCAACGCGGGATGCATCATGAAGCTCCCTCAAGGGGGGCTGATTTTGTTTTCTGGGTTTGAACTCCCCTTTAGGAGGCGACCCACCATTGAAAAATCAAATGGCGGGAAGTCCAGCTCAGCAGGGCGCCGAGCATCGCAGGAAAGGGCGGCCATAATTTAGCTTGGGGCAAAGCGCTTGTCTGAGCGCAGCGAGTTGTGCTGAGCGCGCCTTTTCCGAGAAGCGCAGGACAGCCCGCAGGGCGGTGTCTTATGGGCGTTTTCTTTTGGTTACTTTTCTTTTCACGCGAAAGAAGTGTAACAAAATGATGCATAATAACGGATAGTTTAAGTCTTTCTCATTATTGCCAGAGATGGCATATTCTCCCCGACCGTTAGAACCTCTCCGGATCCTCCACCAGAGGTGGGAGGTTTAGATCATAACTAAGAAATTAGCAACTCAGTCATTTAACACCGGCACAGACTATATCCGGCAATCCTCACCGAATCGATTGCAAGCCAAGAGAGACATAATGATAGTAGTCCTTGGTCCCGGTTTGCAGAAATAGACAGGGATGTTTGCGGCCTTCCATATCGCCTGAGGTTACCCTTAGGATCATTCGTCAAAAATCTGCTCAGCCTTTATCAAGGTCCAGCCCCGGGTACAGCCTTTTTGCGCATTCCGGGCAGATGCTGTGGCTGAAGTCTGCTTCGGAATGGGCCTTAACGTATGTTTCAATCTGGTTCCAGTAGCCCTGGTCATCGCGAATTTTCTTACAGGCGGCGCATATGGGCAGCAGCCCGCTCAGGGTCTTCACCTCGGCTTCCATCAATTTACGAGCCGTTATATCTTCGATGACCGCAATATAGTGAGTGGGTTGCCCCTCGATTTTCAACATGGGAGATACATTGAGATTTACCCACACAATTGAGCCATCCCGGTGCAAGTAGCGTTTTTCTATTGAATAATCTTGGATTCGGTCCTCAGCTAGATCCCGCATTTTGTCCAAATCAGCTTGAAGGTCATCGGGATGTGTGATGTCCCGGAATGTCAAGGATTTGAGTTTCTTTTCGGGATAGCCAACGATATCACAATATTTTTTGTTTATTTGAATATATTCTCCGGTGCCAGCTGAGGTGACGGCAACACCGACTGCCGCCTGTTGGAAAATAGCTCGAAATTTTTCTTCACTTTCCTAGATCGCTTTTAGCGCTTGTTTCCTTTCCGTAATGTCGGGAAATACGACGATACCGGCGATAATCTCACCCTCGGCGTCGTGCAAAGGCGCCGCACTGGCAGAAACCCAGCATTCTTGATCTTCCTTGCGTATAATGACCTCTACATCCCGGGACACGTCTCCCCGCTTGATAGCGCGCGTCAGGGGCAGTTCGTCAGGATCATAGGGGGTGTCGTCGGGATAAAACGTCGGCCAGAATTCACGGTGCTTATGCAGTTCGATTGTTTTCAGATCTTCCGCCGGTTTGGCCAGCAAATCCACCGCATGGGTGTTGTAGCGGGTAATAGTCACATCCGGTGCGTCCGCAATGATGACTGGCATGGGCATTTGCTCTATGGCGAACTCAAGGAGTTGCTCGCGCAGTTGCAGCTCGGTTTGAGCTTGTTTCTGTTCGGTAATATCTAGGGTATACCCAATCATCCCATTCACATTCCCGGTTTTGTCTTTCAGGACGGACAGGGAAACCAGGGCCGGAAACTCGTCCCCCCCTTTTCGAACCAGTGGTATTTCATATCCATGACTGCCTTTGGACAAGAGGGTCGGGATTACGTCTTCACTAAGGTAGCGATGCGTCCGTTCGGGATACAATTCCGCGACATGCTTTCCAACGATGTCGCCTGAATTGTAGTGAAACAAGCGCTCGGAGCCTTTATTCCAACTCGTTATGACACCGTCGATATCCGTTGCGATAACGGAATCATGGATCTGGTCGATGATCTGGGCCTGGAGCCGCTGCTGTTCCTCTGCCTGTCGTTTTTCGGTGATATCTTCTGATATGCCCAGCAGGTAGCGGGGTGTCCCGTTTTCATCCAACAAGGGGATCTTTTTGGTGTGGAGCACGCGGGTGCCTTTCAAGCGGGTATGGATCTCTTCCTCGGGGATATCCAGTAGGCTCCCGTTGTTCAGGACATCTCTATCCTTCTGGATAAAGAACTGGGCCTCGACTTTTGGAAAAAAATCAAAGTCGCTTTTACCATACAGTTCCTCGCGTTTGTAACCCAGCAACTCTTCGCCGGCCCGATTGAAACGGGCAAAACTAAGGTCGTCTGCATTCTTTACGAAAATCATATCCGGGATGTTTTCCACGATGGCGTCCAGAAAGGCTTCACTCTCTTTTAGTGTTTCTTTGGCCGTCTCGGTCTGAATGACCTGGGCAGCCGAACTGACAATACTCCCCAGCAGTACATCCTCTTCAGGCGTAATATCATATTTGCTGAACAGGGCCAGAACGCCCATGGGCCTTCCGGATTCGGACAACAGCCGGTAGCCGGCAAATGATTTCAAGCCGATCCGGGTGGCCCATTCTTTGTCCTGTATCCTTGAATCTTCTGCAAGCACCCGAGTCACAAACTTGGCCTCTTCACCAGAAGCAATTCGACCAATTTTATAGGCGCCAAAAGGGACCCTGCGGTGGTCTCCTTCGATATGTGTATATCGACCGGAACTTGACCTGAGGTGGAGGCACTCGGTATGCCTTTCACAACCGTCACCATCCCGGCTGTCTGTGTGGATGCACCCCGATTGGCACAAATCGCCTCTTTGCAACAGCCAGATCCGTGCAAAATCAGCGTTAAATACTTCCACAATGGCATCTGTGATCAGCTTTAATTTGGTAGTTAAATTACCGGTGATCAAGAGCTGCTCATTAAGCTGGTTCAATTTTTCCAGGCGGCTTTTAGAATGCAAACGGGCCGTGATATCTCGGACGATGGCTATAACCATTCTCTTCTTTCCCAGAACCATGGCACTGAGCGTAACGTTGGCCGGAAAGGGCGTGCAGTCACGTTTGCAATGGAGCCACTCAAATTTGATTGCTCCGCTTTCAAACGCTTCCTGAATCTTTTTTTCAGCCAATTCGGATGATAATTCGCCATTGGGTTGGTATTGGGGAGACAACTGATCAGGTGTTAAGCCAATGTAATCCTTGCGGGAGCCGGTACGATGTAGTTCTACAGCGGCAGGGTTGCAGTCCAAGTATTTACCCGTTTTCACGTCTATAATCGAAATGGCGTCTGCGGAAGCGTCAAAAAGCGTCCGATATACCCGTGTATCTTCCCAGGTTATTGAGTCTGTGGACAATTGCATGCCATTTAATTGCTCCAGCTCACGAACCCTTTGCTCTAATTCTGCGTAGGTTGGTTTTTTTATCATATTTTCACCATCCAAATCACAAGAAGCCTCTTATCTGCGCGTGTTTGTATTATGCGCAAAACTTATAAAAATTTAGAATACCAAAAGTACGCCGGACCTTGGGAATTTATAAAGAGCAGCATGTTAGAGCGCATGCCCAGCTAGACCAGAATACCCTAAATGGAAAGGAGGTCAGAGTTGAAGCAAAATTATAGCCAAGATTATTAAAAAATTCAAGATATTGGAGTTGGCGGGGTTTTTTGTAAGTCCAACTCACTTGCCAATATCACAAAATCTTTAAACCCACTGATTTGTTGGGGGGCATAGCTGTTCTAACCGGATGATAACTGATTCACACCTAGTTTAATCACTTGACTCGCTGCGATTATTTGATGAAATACAATTGAAAGCGTGAATCGACTGATGGAACCCCTCTCTCTACTGGGTCGATCCACAGAGATCTTAAGTTGCGGATACTATATCAATTTAATTCTTATCGAGCACACCGCGGATGGTGTTGGAAAAATCCACCATTGAGATCGGTTTCATTAGAAACTCATTGATCCCCAAAGAGGCTGCCTTTTCCTTGGATATGAGTTCACTGTAGCCGGTACAGAGTATGGTTGGAATATTGGGAACAATTTTTTCTAATTCTTTAATGAATTTATCGCCAGTCATCGCCGGCATCGTCATATCGGTGATGACAAGATCAAATTGCTCTGGATGTTTGGCAAATGTTTCAAGCGCATCTTTTGGGTTGTTCGTGGCCGTAACCGCATACCCCAGTGTCTTCAGCATCTCTGTTTCTATATTAAGGATATCCTGTTCATCATCGACCAACAGGATGTGCTCATCGCCTCCAGTTAATAAATCGATTGGACGTTTCTCACACTGATTAATTTCATCTGACAATGGCAAATACACCTCAAATGCAGTTCCTGAACCAACCTCGCTTTCCACCAATATAGAACCCTTTTGTCTTTTAATGATCCCATGAACGACAGATAAACCCAGACCAGTGCCTTTGCCGACCTCTTTTGTCGTAAAAAATGGGTCGAATATTCGGTCCAGGTGTTCAGGTGGAATTCCAGTGCCCGTATCTGAAATCATCAGTTTTACATAGTCACCATCAAGAATTTGAGCGTTAATTGCAGCTTCGCCTTCCATTTCTACTTCCGACATGGAGATGTTGAGGGTTCCCCCGGTTGCCAGCATCGCTTGGGAAGCATTTGTGCAAAGATTCATGATAACCTGGTGGATTCGCGAAGGGTCGGCTAAAATTGGGCCTTTTACTTTCAATTGCGTCTGGATTTCGATTGTGGCTGGTATTGCCGGACGTAATATTTTAAGCGCATCCTTGACGATTGTCCGCAATTCAACCTGTAACTTGGTCTGCTCATCTTTACGGCTAAAGGTCAGGATCTGGCTGACGAGATCGCGTGCCCTTTCACCGGCGCTGTATATCGCCTCAATCTTGTTTTTGATCGGGTTATTAGGATTAAGCCCGGTAAGAGCCAATTCAGAGTAACCCAATATGGCGGATAAAATATTATTGAAGTCATGGGCGATACCACCGGCCAGCGTTCCGATCGCTTCCATCTTTTGTGTCTGGCGTAACTGCTCCGCCAATACCAATTCATCCGTGATATCGCGGGCAATCCCCATCACATTCTCATTGTCTATTGGGAGGGAACCGAGCAATGCCTCGCGCTGCGTTCCATCTGGGCGCACATAGGTTACCTTTCCAAAATCCAAATTCGTATCTGATTCGTCGACCAACTTGAGGCGTTCGGGCGCGCCACTGGGTACGATATCCTGCGTAGTCAAAAGCCTTAATTCAGACCTACTCCGGCCGGTCAATTGAACTGCGGATTCATTGGCATCTACATATTTACCCGTCCTTCTATCCACAATGAATATGGCGTCGGTAGACTTCTCAAACACAGAGCGATACCGGTATTCACTTTCCTGCATTGCTTTCTCAGCTTTTTTTCGAATTTCGATGTCGCGCGTCACACCCATTATGGCGATTGGGCTATCATGAGAATCTCGAATGAAGGAAGCAATCGTTTCCATCCATATATAGCCCCCGTATTTTATTGATTGTTCGAGTTCAAGAATTCGGGATCTGTTTTTATCAACGCCCGCTTCGGTATCTCGCAACAACTCCTCCTCGATAATCTCAAGCACTTCTTGACACGATTCAGGGGATAGCTGTTGTTCAAGGCTTAGTTCCATGGCTTCCTCTATTGAAAACCCGCGAATACGTTCGATGGACGGGCTTACGTATTCAAATGTCAATGTAGTTAGACTCATTACCCAGATGATATCCGTTGCATTTTCAGCAAGCATCCGATATTTAAGCTCATTTTCCTTAAGAGCCTTTTCGGCAAGTTCTCGTTTGAGGATATCCTTTTTTAGCTGCTCATTGGCATTCGCCAGTTCCAAAGTACGAGTGGCAACGAGGTTTTCCAATGACTGGTTGATTTCTTTGACCTCAATCTCGCTTAATTCACGAGTCCGCTCGAACAAATAGGCGAAAACGCAAGTGACCACATAAGCAGCTATGAACCGCAAAACAAAGGTGAGGCTGTATTGCGCATAGAAAGCGTGACCCGGCGCTATAAACGCCAGCGTTAAGACAGGTATAAACATCAAGGCGGAAACAATGCCGCCCTGCCGGGAACCTAACAGGTAACAAGCAAGTAGCGGGTATGTGAAGTACCATACAAATGCTGTTCCACCAATGCCTCCAGAAACGTACAGGTAAATATATAAGACGGAAATAAAGATTATCCCTACCTTGATATTCGCATTGAATCGTTTGCGTAAGCTGGCATCTCTTAAGTTCAGCGTCAGAGCTGTAGCGGTTAGCAAATCAAGAATACTTAGGATGGGATTACCCTGTAAGTAGGCAACGATACTAAAAATGATTAGAAACAGGATGCCTACTATCGATAAGAGGACGAGCAAGGCAATACGCCTTTGCTCATTTACCGTGATTCCCTCTGGAAAGAAACGCGCAAGACTCTTATTTATTCTGGCGGTGATGTCCATAGCCTACTTATATTTTCGGATCGGTCTATAAAGTTCAAATGAATCTGGTATTCCAAAAGGAAAAGGCGCACCTAAACAATGATATCGGCAATTATTATTAAATCTTGACACATTTTTTATAATTTTCGCGTACCAGGTTTTCAATAGCCAGGTCGCTGTATATGTCAATGCAACTAAAATTGATCATTGCTGTATAAGATGTGCGACGCTACAAAGAAAATAGTATTTGCCGGAACCGATAAAGGTAGACTGAGAATATCACCTGGCTCTGTTTCCAAAAGCGTTTTTCCAGGGTACAATAGTTCGACCGTTTAACCTTTGAATGCAGGGTTTGCCTGCCATGGGATTCTGCCAACTTTGCCAGCAAAGCGCGCCCTTGATTGCCGCCGACCTTGGTTTGTGCCTGGCATGCATTCGCAGCCGGCCGGAGGCATCCCGTAAGATTGCGATTGCAGCGCATGGGCGCATTCGCCAAAAATGGGGATTGCCGCCCCAAGCACCCGATAGTGCCGACGGCGTCAAATGCGACTTATGCGTGAACCGCTGCCGGATGGGTGCTGATGAGTGGGGATATTGCGGCCTGCGCAGGAATGTGCGCGGCAAGTTGACCGGCGTAACCGCTGCCAAGGGCAAGCTTACCTGGTACCATGACCCGCTGCCCACCAATTGCGTTGGCGATTGGGTGTGCCCCGGCGGAACCGGGTGCGGTTATCCGGATTACGCTTATGCGGAGGGACCTGAGTACGGCTATCAAAACCTGGCGGTTTTCCCCCATGCGTGCACCTTTCACTGTCTGTATTGCCAAAACTGGCATTTTCGACAGCGCACCCAGGACAGCCAATATGAAACCGCCGAGAATTTGGCGGATGCAGTCCATAAGAAGACGGCCTGCATCTGCTATTTCGGAGGTGACCCGTCACCCCAATTACCATTTCTGCTAAAGGCCTCCCGACTGGCGCGCGAAAAAAACCCGGATCGCATTCTGAGGATCTGCTGGGAATCCAATGGCGCCATGTCGCAGCGCCTTCTTCAAAAAATGCTGGATTTCGCCATGGAAAGCGGCGGTTGCATCAAATTCGATTTGAAAGCTTGGGATGAGACCCTGCACCTGGCGCTTACCGGCGTCACCAACCGCCAGACCCTGACCAACTTTGAGTGGCTGGCCCGGCAGATCGATCAACGACCGACTCCGCCGCTGCTGATCGCCAGCACGCTGATGGTGCCGGGCTATATCGATGGACGGGAAATCTCCAAGATCGCCGGATTCATTGCTGGTTTGAATCCTGAAATCCCCTACACCTTGCTTGGATTTCACCCGGATTACCATATGAACGACCTGGCCCCGACTTCCCGCAAACAGGCCCGCGAGTGCCTGGAGGCTGCCCGCATGGCTGGTTTACAGCAAGTGAAAGTGGGCAATATGCATTTACTCTGGTGATATTCATGGTTTTGCAATACGCCAAAACACTTCTGACGGGGAAACCGGGTGTGGGTAAAACCACCCTGATCCGCGATTTAATCAGCCGGTTGCAAACCGTGCCGATGGCTGGTTTCTATACAAGTGAAATCAGATCCGGGGGATCTCGGTCGGGCTTCGAATTAAGAGGCCTGAATGGCGATCGTCGCATCCTGGCCCATATTGAACTGGAAAGCCGGCACCGCGCCGGGAAATACGGGGTGGATACAGCCGGGTTCAATCTGTTTCTGGGAAATTTGGATCTTTTGAATCCCGGGGTAAAGCTGGTTGTGATAGATGAGATCGGCAAGATGGAACTTTTTTCAAAACCCTTTCGCTCTTTGCTTCGCCAGATCCTGGACAGCGAAATATGTCTGCTGGCCAGCATCGCCCTGCATGGTGAAAGGCTCATCCGGGATATCAAACAACGACCTGATATCCACCTCATAGAGGTGACGCGAAATAACCGCGAGGATCTGCCGGCATCTATTCTGGCCTGAAGAAGGTCAGGGTCTCACCATCGTCCGGTATCAACGTTTTCGACAACAAATTTCTCTTTTCCAGTGCCTCTTTCAATACCGTCCGGGTGGTGGGACAGTGGTTCAAAGCTTCCATATGGTTGGCCACCACCTTATGGGGTGCTCTTGCGATGAAAGTTAATATCTCCTCCAATGGCATGAGGATGTGGCCACCCACGTCCAGGCTGGCACTGCCGGCCGCCACCACGGCAATATCCGGGCTCATCTCTATCAGGGCTCGCTCGGTATCGGCCGTATAAACTGTGTCCCCGCTGATATAGATGGAGGGTTCATCCGGCAGTTCCAGAAACAATCCGGCGCCATTGGCCATAAAATTGGCCATCCAACTGTGGCCGTGGCGAGCCGGAACCGCGGTAATCTTTCCGCCGAGCAGGTCTGCCGGCTCCCAGTAGTTCAGTTTCACGCCAACGCTGATTCCATTCTTCTCCATATAAGTCGCGTCTCGCTTGAGGCAAACCACCGGGATGTTTTTTCCGCGCAAAAACGCTTTGCCGGGTTTGTCGAAGTGGTCGGTGTGGGTCAACGCCTCAATCCCCCACTTCTGGGAGTGGGTCACGAGGCAGAGGGTGACCCGTTCAAGGATCTCAGGTGCATTCGGCGGCAGCGAAACCAAGGGGTTGCGCGCCAACTTATGGGCGAAGTATGCAAAAGGCGGAAGTCCCGCTTTGTCACTGAGCATGGGATCGATCAGGATGTGGTGCGGGCCTGACTCAATTACGAAGGTAGCATTGCGTAAATGATGTAGTTTCATTGAGTCTCCTTTAATTAGAATTTCTTTGCACGGGCTTTATCCAGCCCAGCCCAGCCACTGAGGGTCCACCTTGCCCGCCAGCCAGAACAGCACCATCCCGGCGATCACCGTACCCCCCAGCGAACGCGTCCACCAGGCAATCACGAATGTCGGCAGGGCCACCCAGAACTCGGGCCGCATGAGGTCTACGTGGCGCGGCTCGCCGCCAAGGATCAGGGCCGGCAGCAATAGGGCGCTGAGAATGGCGGCCGGGATCAGTTCCAGCCACTGGATAAACCATTCCGGCAGGGACCGCCGGGAAAGATAGTGCAGGGGCAGCCAACGGGGCAAATAGGTCACCAGGCCCATTCCCAGGAGCAGCAACAGGTAATCACTCATGGTTGGCGGCCCTCCTGATAACTTTCCGGCGGAGGACAACCCCCAGGGTCGCCGCTAAAACGGAAGCGATCACGATGTACGTATTGCCCGGAAAAAGAAGCGCCAGGCCGACAGCGGTCAAGCCGGCAGTCACTGCTGTCAGCAGATGAAGCAACTCTCGGATCTGGTAGATGAGCAGGCAGATGAACATGGCGATCAAGGCATAATCGATACCAAACGCCCCCTCCGGAATGAAACGGCCACCGATACCGCCGGCCACAGTGCTGATGAACCAGGTCAGGTTAGCGGTGTGGTTGACCACCAGGGCCCGGGGCAGGCTCCAGGTGCCGGCGTTGAAACGTGGCAGATTGACGGCAAAGCTTTCGTCGGTCACGCCATAGGCATACAGGGCGAGCAGGCCGCGGTGTACGGAGCGTAAATAGACCGCCAACGCCGAACTCATCAGCAGGTGGCGGAGATTGACCACGAACGTCGTAGTGATAATAGCCGGCGCAGATGCCCCGGCAGTCAGCATTGAAACCGCAATGAATTGGGAACTGCCGGCAAATACGAGGATGGACATCAGGCCGATCTGCAGGGGTGTGAGTCCCGCTTTTTGAGCCAGAACCCCAAAGGCCATGCCGATGGGCAGGTAGCCCAGACAGATGGGCCAGCCGGCGGTCAACCCCGCTTTAAAAGCTGTAGCTCTGGAGTCGGATGAATGATTCGTCATACTAAAAAACCGCAAACAAATTTCAATCGGGCGTTCATAGGATCAACGCCATCGCCCCGTATCTTTCTTGGCTTGATTTATTTTTCAAGTGGCGGTCGTAAAAACCAGGTCAGACCGATTGCCGTGGTCGTCAACAAGGCACACAGCCAGAATGCCATGCTGAATGTCCCTGTGTTATCCGCGATAACACCAGCCACGGCCGGCCCGGTGATCTGGCCGGCGCCAAAAAACAAGGTGATGAAACCAAACGCCTTCACGGCCCGGGCCGGTCCGGTGTAATCCCCAACGGCGGCCGACATGATGGTCGGGACGCTCCATGCGGCCAGACCGAAGATGGCAATGGAGGCATACAAAAACAGGTCCGGTAAATCAGCCGCCACCAGGACATACGAAATCGTAAACAACGCATATACCAGTATCATGCCTTTTTTCCGCCCCAGCCGGTCTGACACCCAGCCGAACAGGGGGCCGGAGATAATTGAAAGTCCCCCCACGACCGCCCAGAAGGTGCCTGCCGTATCTTCACCGAAACCTCGCTCGTTCACCATGGCGGTAACGATGAAAGTAGCATAGACCACATACGTCGCCCCGAAGAGCGCATAAATGCATCCCAGGTGCACCATGACCCCCCGAAGGAAATTTTTCTTTTCGGGATGATTCGAAACTGTCGGAGCCGGTGATGCCACTGCACCGCCTACCGGCGCAAGCCCCTTCTCACCGGGATCATTCCGCAGGAAAAAAGCGGCGATGGCCGTAATGCCCAGTGAGAGAACCCCGATGGTCAACCATCCGGTTCGCCAGCCTTCAGGCCCCATGGAAGTATTGATCCAGGGGATGAGCAGCCCCGTAAACACAATGGCAATCCCATTGCCCGAAAGCATAAGGCCGGCCGCCCGTCCCCGGTTGCTTTTCGAGAACCAGTGGGAGACCAAACCCATCATCGGCACGTTGGCCAGACCGGAACCGATCCCGGTCGCCACATAGAGGGACAGCACTTCAATGAATCCCACGGCCCGGCTGATCAGCGCCATGGAGCCCCCCACCAGGACAAGTCCCAGGGAAATGGTCCAGCGCGCCCCGATCGCCTGGGCGATGATACCCGCCAGAACAACCGAAAGCATATACCCGACGAAGTTGCCGGTCCCGATCAATCCCATCTGGGAGTAATTCAAGTTCAGGGAGGCCCCCATGGAGGGCAGCAGCATCCCCAAAGAGAAGCGGCCTAGCCCCAGACAGGCGAAAAGGACTGCCATTCCCGTTAGGGCAATGATCCAGCCATAGTGAATTTTACTGGTTTCCCGCATCAAAGATTCTTTTCACAGGCATCATATACAATCGCAAAGACTATTACTATTGAACCTTTCTCTGTTAATTCCCAGCTATAAAAAGAAAACCCACTGGATCGACCAGCAGTTTGAGATTAGCCATGGCACCTATCTATTGCAAACATAATTTGATTAAGGAAAATGATTTCAAAGTTTTTGCATATTACCAGTGAAAATCGTAAAGTATGCAAATATACAATTTGTGCAACCGGCCCCGTGCAAACATTTTGCAGAGGTCATGTCCGGTTTTCACGATCTGCAAGGGTATGAGTGAAAAGAGGTTGTCGCTTGGCTCAATCAGATTTCTTTTCAACATAGCCGGTCAAAAGGGGTACCACCAGAAAACAGAGGACAAAAGCAATAACGCCGCCCCAACCCGCAATCTGGAACGCAAACCCGGCCCCGGTAATCCCAATCCAACCACCGGCATAATAGAGAAGTGAATAGAGGGCATTGGCCTTACCATGACCGCTGGAAAGTTTCCGATTCAGCAGGCCGACCGCGACGGAATGGACAGTGAAAAACCCGGCGCACACCCCTAATAGTCCGATGATGATCGCGACCACCGAAGGTATCAGCAGCGATACCAGAGAAGCGCCCAGGATGCAGGTTCCGCCGATCAGGGTTTTGCCTCCACCGTACCGGTTGCTGCACTGCCCGGCCAGCGGCCCCATGAAAATCCCCAGCACATACACGAGGTAAATCAGGGTGATCACCTCGGTAGAGAAGTCAAAAGGATCCTCGATCAAGCGATACGGCAGATAATTAAAAACCGGCGAAAAGATGAGCAGACCGGTAAACCCGCAGCCGAGGAACAGGATCAAGTCCCGGCGTTTCAATATGTCCAGGAAACCCGCCTCCCCATCGCGGCTCGCAGCTTTTTGAACCGCCGTCCGGGGAAGCACGATCAACGCCAGGGTGGTCGTGATGGCAATCAATACCGCGGCGGTAATGAATGCACTGCGCCAGTGGAAAGGTGGATGCATCCAGCCGCCGATCAGGCGTCCACCCAGGCCGCCCAGAACTGTTGCGGACACATAGGACCCCATCATCACATTCAAGCGTTCACCGGGCAACGTCTTGGCCAGCCAAGCCGCCAGGCTGGTTGTCAGCGCCGGCAGGAAGAGACCCTGAAACAGTCGGGCGACAACCAGGACCCGGAAATCGTGCGAATACGCAGCCACCAGGCCGCCGGCCGCCACACAGACCCCGCCGGTTAATATGATTGGACGAATGGAAACCCGATCCGTCAACAGTCCGAAAAGCAGGTTGGACAGGACAATGCCCAGGATCGCCGCGGAAACGGTAAAGGAGACTTCAACCGGGCTGACACCGAATTCTTCTTGGAGTACAGGCAGGATGGGCTGGGGAAGGTAGATATTGGTGAAACTTGCCGATACCAGCGCGAAAACCGCAAACTGGAGTTTAGGGATACCTTTATCTGCCACCGGATCAGATTACCTTGCAAGGGAAAAAGATCCGCAACATTTAGCAGAAATTTCATAAGGCGTAAAGAATGCCGGCCCGAGGACGAGGCTTTGGGTTGCCCCTTTAAGGGGCTGCACTATCAAAACACAAGGGCAAAACCATGCATCGCGCAGAGACGTCCTCCCTATCTTAGAATCAATGCACAGTCCAGCGCAGTCGGGAAATCAAATCCAGGATTTCGTCGCACTAGCGTGCGAAAAACCTTTTTAACCTCTGGGCATCAAATGTCTTTTTGGTTTAAATTCCGCGTAGCGGGAAACTATTTATGGGTTTTCTCTGCGTCTCTGCGCGAGAATATTGTTTTATGGCGTAGCCAAAGGCCTCTAACTACTTCCTGAGGACCGGATTTTTAAAAGCTGAATATAAGATCAATTTCCCTTTGGTATTATCCGGACGGTGACTTACTGTCGGACGCCGGGCGGTTACGCTTCAACACCTTGAGACCATAGGGGCAGACCGCCGAGCAGATGCCGCAGTTGTGCCCATTGTGAAACTGATAGTAGTGTTCCTTCTTCCATAGGTCACACCTTTGGACATCCAGAATCTCTTCACGGACCAGTCCCGGGTACCATGCTTTTCCTTTCAGGGCGCCGGCCGGGCAGGCCTCGACACACCGCGTGCACCGGCCGCAAAAATCCTTCTCCACCGGGGGGCCGCAGGGGAGATCGAGGTCGGTAAAGACAGTCCCCAGGCGAAGCCAGGAACCAAGCGGGCGGGTGATCAACTGGCAATGACGTCCTATCCACCCCAACCCGGCCCGGGTGGCGGCCGTCTTGTGGGGAAAATCACCCTTGATGTTCACTGGATCGGAGCGAACCGAAGCCGCCAGCGGTAGAGCCCGGGATCTTTGGCGGTTTAATTCAGTGGCCAGGTCGGCCGACAAGGTGTTGATGCGTTCGTTCACCCGGGCATACTCATCGGCATAGGCGGCGTTCGGTCCGTTTTGAATACTCGCCATGATATCCGGATTCATGGGCACCGCAAATGAAATAGCCCGGGGAAAACTGTTGCCGACGGCATCCAGTGGTGGGCTAAATTCGCGCAGATCGGCCACACCCCATAGAGCGATATCATTGGCGGCCATCCATTCAATCATCCAGACAGGGTATCGACTATCTGTAGTAGGCAATGGTGGCTATCCTTTCCCAGATCTAAGCATAGCTATCAGAAATCAGAGGCTCTAGAAAAATGAGAACCAGCGGAAAGCTGGCCAATGCCCACTCTGAGTGGGATCACCGGCTGCCAAATAATAGTTGAATTAAGCCCTATTTCCGAGTTACGGTTTCAGGAGATCACCAATTGTGTTTCCCAGCCGGGTGGCTTCTTTCCATACTTGAGCCTGATCCTCGACCCGGGTGTAAGCGATATCAGTTGTCTTCGCGTCCGGACCGTACATCAATTGGAGACCGCTCATTTCGCATTCATCCCCTTCACCGCAAGTCAGGCAGGGCAGGTTCCCCTGGACTGACAACTGTCCCACCAGTTCCATATTTTCGTAATCCCGCATCTCGGTGGCCAGGGCCTGATTGATGGCATCCATGGCCCGTGGATCTATGCCGGTCAGCACGGTGGCGCACAATTTGCCTTTGAGCAAGTTGTTCACGTGGCGAAATGACCAGAACCTTTCCAGCAGGGCCTTGGTAAACCCATCGATCTGGCCGTAGGGCGGGTAAGCCCCGATTACCAGTGCCCGGGCTGCTTTGATCTTCTCGGCCAGGGCCTGGAAATCATCCGGCACCTTGCAGATGTTGTCGGGTACGCACTGTTTGCAGGCAAAACAGGGACGGACATTGATCCGGCTGAGCTTTACGAATTCAGTGTCCTGCCCGGTAGCCTCTAAAATGGCGTTGACCAGACGGTCGGTGTTGCTGTTCTTTACGGGACTCCCGGAGATACCCAAAACTGTCGCTGCCATAATGTGTTCCTTTCGTGGGGAAGCTCCTGATTAGCCCAACATGCCTTCAAGGCGGCCGCGGACGATTTCCTCAGCCTCGGCCATAATGCCGTCGAGCAGTTCCCGGCAGGTCGGGATATCATGAATTAGGCCCGCGACCATGCCGCACGACCAAGCGCCGGCATCTACCTCACCCTCCTCCATGACTCGGGGATACACGCCGACAACTTCTTCGAAGATGTCTTCGAATTGAAGGTTCTCTCCCAGGTCTTTTTCCTTGGCCAGCAGTCGCTCGACGGCCGGGTTGTTCAACACGCGTTCCGTGTTTTTAAGAGGCCGCATGACCAGGCGGGTGTCCAGCTCGCTGGCGGCCACGATGGCCTGTTTGACCCTGTCATGTACCGGCGCTTCCTGGGTGGCGATAAAACGCGTCCCCATATTGATACCGTCGGCCCCCAAAGCCAGCGAGGCCACCAGACTGCGGGCATCCGCCTGGCCGCCCGAAGCCACAAAAGGGATTTGCAGTTCTTCGGCGGCACGCGGCAACAGGATCATGTTGGGTATATCATCTTCGCCCGGGTGCCCGCCGCACTCGAAGCCGTCCACCGAGGCGGCATCGCAGCCGATCTTCTCAGCCTTGAGGGCGTGGCGTACCGACGTACATTTATGGATAACCTTGATACCGGCATCTTTCAGGTACGGCAGAAAGGGCTCGGGATTGCGGCCGGCGGTTTCAACAATTTTAACCCCGCCCTCAATAATGGCCTTGATGTAGCCCGGGTAATCCGGTGCGGTGACCGTGGGCAGAATGGTCAGGTTGACCCCGAAGGGCTTGTCCGTCATTTCCCGGCAGCGCTTGATCTCCACGGCCAGATCTTCGGGCGTCTTGAGTGTCAAAGCGGTAATGATCCCAAGTCCGCCGGCATTCGAAACCGCCGCCGCCAGATTCGCCAGGCCGACGTAGTGCATCCCGCCCTGAATAATAGGATGCTGGATGCCGAATAGTTCGGTTATGCGCGTTTGCATGTCTTATCTCCCTTTTAGCAATTCATTTCCAAGAAATACTACGCTTCAATAAATTTTGGAACCCCTAGTTGCAGCCCTTTTTCCGGCAGCACCATGAGGGTCGAGGTCCCGTGGGCAATCAGTTTTTCGCTTTCATCGAAGACACTGGCCTCGGCATAGCTGATGGTCCGGCCGGGCCGTATGCAGGTACCCCGGGCAATCAGTTTACCATTAACGATCGATTTCAGGTAATTCAGTTTCAAATCTATATTGACCAAGCCATCGGTTGCGGGCAGCCGCAGAAAGGCTGCCCAGAAGGTGGCCGTGTCGATAATGGTGGCCACCACGCCGCCGTGCACGATACCAAATGGTTGTAGATGGCAGTCAGCCAACTGAATGACGACTTCGGCCCGGTCAATTCCAACGTGTGCCAGGGTCATGCGCATATGGGTAGGATACGGGCTATTTTTAACAGTGTCTTTCAGGGTTTCCACGAAAGCCGGGTTGACTGTTTGCATAGCACTCCTCTACTGGAAACATGCCTCGCATCAAAATAAATTGTATACGAGCTATATTCACAAAATTTTTGGTTACCCCAGTTTTTTAAGCAAAAATCTTAAAATCAATCCTTCTTCCGGTGTCAAACCGGCCAGGAACGCCTGATTCTCGATCGCGACGATAGCCTGGATCTGGCCAGCGACCTTTTTACTACATCAAGGCAAATATTCGGAAAGACAGAATGGGTAGAATGATTAAGATTTGACGACGCGCATACCTTCTTTGCCATCCTGGACCACGTAACCCATGGACTGAATCTCGTCCCGGATCCGGTCAGACTCCGCCCAGTTTTTTTCAGCCCGCGCTTTGGTACGCAGTTCCATCAGTTCCAGGATTTCCTGGGGAAGAGGCGCGGTCTCTTCGATTCGGTCCAGATCGAGGCCAAGGATGGCCGTATCGAACTCTTGGATCGTAGCCAGTTTGACCGCATCGCTTTCACCAGATTTTAAAAGCTCCTGCAAGACCGCCAGAGCGCGGGGCATGTTCAGGTCGTCGTTTAGTTGGGTCAGGAATTTTTCCTTGAACCCGTCGTGTACCGTTGCCTGATCGTCGTCGGTGCTCTCAATCAGGCGCACCACCTGAGAGCGCAGGTTGCGTAGCCCGTTCTTGGCCGCGGCTACGGACTCATCGCTATACTCCATGGGCTTGCGGTAGTGGCTGTGAAAGGTGGCGTAGCGGTAGACGAGGGGGTCAACATCGTTTTTGATAAAGGCATTTTCCAGGGTTAGAAAATTGCCCTCGCTCTTGGCCATTTTCTTGCCGCCCTGGATATTCAGAAATTCGCCGTGCATCCAGAAATTGAAAAACTTCTGCCCGCTAGCCGCCTCTGACTGGGCGATTTCGTTGGTGTGATGCACGTCGATATGGTCCGTCCCGCCGCAATGGATATCCAGCTGCTTGCCCAGAAATTTCATGCTCATGGCGGAACATTCGATGTGCCAGCCTGGAAACCCGATTCCCCAGGGTGAATCCCATTCCATCTGGCGCTGCGTGTCTGGGGGTGAGAATTTCCATAGCGCGAAATCCGTGGGGTTGCGCTTTTCAACATTTTTCTCCACCCGGGCACCCTCCTGGAGTGCTTCGCGATTTTGCCGCGACAGCCGGGCATAGCCTTCAAATTTTGATGTATCGAAGTAAATCCCATCGCTGGTTCGGTATGTGTACCCTTTGCTTTCGAGGGTTTCAATCAAGGTGATCTGCTCGGGAATCGTGTCGGTGGCTTTGCACCAGATATCCGGATCGACGATATTCAGGTGGACCAGATCTTCCTGGAAGGCTGCGGTGTAATGCTCGGCGATTTCCCAGGCCGTGCGCCCCTCCCGCTGGGCACCGGTTTCCATCTTGTCCTCGCCCATATCCCGGTCACCGGTCAGGTGCCCCACATCCGTGATGTTCATGACATGTTTTACGTTCAAACCATTGTAAACCAGGACGCGTTTGAGGATATCCTCGAAGACGTATGTGCGCAGATTGCCGATATGGGCATAATTATAGACCGTCGGCCCACAGGTATACAGCCCCACCGAACCGCCCTGGATAGGGGTGAAACGTTCTTTGGTGCGGGTAAGCGTGTTGTACAAATACAGATCCATGAACATCCTTGGCCATTTCTGGGTGATCCGCTCAGCTTACCGGATTCCGGCATCGGCAGGTGGACACATAGCATTTAGTTGCTTGTTGTTTCAAGGCTAATGTCTCGCCTGGTGCTACCCCTTGTCATAACCCTAAATTAGTTATAAGAATTGGATTTGATTTTGAATTGTCAATGGATAAACCCGATTGTTCCCCGTTCCAGGTTGAAACCGAAAATCTTGAACCTTTGAACCCTTGAACCTCTGAACCTTTGAACTTTCGAACCCTATGCCTTACTTCACCACCGATGACAACTGCCGCCTTTTCTACTCCTTTACGGAACCTTCTCCGTATGCACCGGCCGTTATTTTTCTAAACGGCCTGGCACAGACAACTACCTACTGGCATGGTCAGGCCAGATTTTTTGCAGAGGACTACCGGGTTCTGCGGTATGACGGCCGGGCCCAGGGCCGCAGCGAGATCGGCGCTGAAACCCTGACCCCGTCCCGGCATGTGTCCGATTTGAGTGCTCTTTGTGATCATCTGGGAATTGAATCTGCCAATCTGGTGGGTCTCAGCCACGGGGCCTATGTAGCGGTAGCCTATACAGCCCGTTATCCTGAAAGAGTAGACCGACTCATGGTTTGTAATCTCCGCGCCGGCCGCTATGGGGATTCAGATATCGTGGCACGCTGGCTGCGAAAACTCAAACAGGAAGGGTTGGCGGCTTACGCTCGGGATGTCATCCAGGCCGCTACGGGAAAAACGTTCCGTAATACCCATGCGCACTTGATACCGATGATGGCCAAGGCGGTGGCTGCCCGCAACAGCCAAGCCGGATTGATCAGGCAGTTGGTAGCCATGCAGGCCTATCCGCCGGCCGGCCAGATAGCACCCCGGGGAAAGATCCCGACCCTGGTTATCAACGGTGGAGAAGACGAAATCGTACCGGCCGTAGATGCTGGCATCTTGGCGCGCAGCCTGCAGGCCGCGACGGCCACAATCGCAGCAGCGGGACATTCCCTGCCCGTGGAAGCCCCGGAAGACTTTAACCAGCTGGTCCGGGATTTTCTGAACCCTTATGCGGCCTAAATTACATGGCAAAGCACAACTAAACAGGCATCTATTCATCCAAAAAGATTAAAAGACCACGTGTACTGAGATTTAGGGGGATGCCTACAAAGGCATAGGCCAATTTTGTCCTGCTATAAAACAACGCTAAGGTCAAGCCAGCCACCGGACGGCCGCCGTGTCGAACAGGACGGCCACCTGTCGGCCGGGGACAAGTTGATCGGCTTCGATCTTGCTACGCTCCACTTTGGTGGTAAATGTGGAACGCCCGGCCACGACCGTCACGATCAACAGCCCTGTACTCTTTTCCAGGAGCAAACGCGTCAAGGTACCCCGCACCGCATTCACATCGCCCGACGGTTCAGCTGGCAACCGGCTGATCTGGATGGTATCTGAAGCCACCAGCGCAAGGGCCCCGGCCTGCGGTGGCTGTTCGGCCTGAATAATCTGGCCGTCAGCCATCTTTTTAACGACCCTGTTGCCATCCACCGGATCCCAGGGACCGGCGATAAAAGACATCATGCGGGTCTGGAAAACCCGCCCCGCAAAAAAATGCAGCACACCGTCGCAAATCTCATACAGCCAGTGCCAGTCATGGCTGGCGATCACGAGTGTCGTGCCCCACTGGTTTCTGGCCTTGAGCGAAGCGTCTTTGATCAGCCAGGCACTATCCGCATCGACGTTGGCCGTCGGCTCATCGAGCAGGAGCACCCGCGGTTTCAGGACCAGCCGGGCAGCCAGGGCCACCCGCTGGGCCTCTCCGCCGGAAAGTTCGTACCAGGGCCGTTTTAAAAAGGCACCGGCTTCCAGCCCAACCCAGCTAAGGGCCTGTGCGATTCTGTCGCCCAGCTGCTCTGTTTCCCCTCGAATTTTCAAGCCGTAGGCAATGTTGTCGGCCACAGAACGCTTCAACAGGTACGGCTCCTGGGTCAACAGGGTAATCCGGTCGCGACAGACGACATCGGCAAACGGCTGCAGCGGGGTGCCGCGGTAAGCAATGCGGCCGGTTGTCGGCGACTCGATGAAGGCCAGCAATTTCAGGAAGGTAGTTTTCCCACTGCCGTTAGGGCCGATCAGGCCTGTGATGGAAGCCGGTTGGATGAGTAGTTCCTCGATGGATAATACCGGGGGCCTGTTATAGCGGTGCTCCAAGTCCGTTATGCGGTATGCCGGATGAGTCATGTCCGGGCCCTCTTGCGTAAGGCGCTGACGGAAAGATTGACGGCAAAGGCAATGATCAGGAGCACAAGCCCCAAGGCAATCCCCGTTGCGAACTCGCCCTTGTTGGTTTCCAGGGCGATTGCCGTGGTAATTGTGCGGGTATGCCATTTGATATTGCCGCCCACCATCATGGAGATTCCAACCTCGGTCATGACGCGCCCGTAGGCGGTTACGGCCGCCGCCAGAACCCCGTGGCGGATTTCCCACAGGCTGCTGAGCAGCAATTGGCGGCGGTCTGCGCCGAGGGTGATCAGGGTCGGCCGCAGCTGTCGGTCAAGGCCCTCTATGGCGGCAGCTGTCAGGGCAATCACGATGGGCAGCGCGAGAATGGTCTGGCCGATGGCAATGCCAGTCAGCGTAAAAAGCAGTCCGGCCTCACCAAAGGGACCGGAGCGGGAGAGAAAGGCGTACACCAGCAGTCCGATGAAAACAGTGGGTAGGGCCAACAGAGTATCCACCACTGTTCGGATCTGGCGCCGACCGGAAAAGTTAAAATAGCCCAATGCAAAGCCCAGGGGAATCCCGATGACCAGGCTGGCCAGCATGGAACCGCCGGACACAGTGACTGTGGCGTAAACCGCCGAGTAGGTCTCGCCGTCACCGGTCAGCAGCAGGATAACCGCCTGCTGTATGCCCTCTATTAAAAAATTCATATCTGCAGGTGTGTGGCACCTGGGTAAATCCGGTTCTGGATTTTCCGGTGCCCATAAATCTTATGAACTGCCAAAACAACGCCAGGGGGCTTTTGGGCCCCCCGCGTGATAATGCGCACGAATGTTATCTAGTCAACGGGCATTGGGGGTAAACAGCTGTTTGCCCATCAGCCGGAAAGCCCCTATTTTCTTCTGGGCCGCCGGACTGGTTATCCAATCTGCAAATACCCTGGCCGTTGCAACCCTGACGTTTTTACAGTTGCCCGGGTTGACGGTCATGACGCTGTATTGGTTCAGTAAAATTGCATCGCCTTCCACCAGGATTTTCAACGGGGGGCTGCCCTTTTTATTGGCCTCGTATTTAATATACGTACCGCGATCGGTCATGGTATAACCACCCCGTTCCGCGGCCACATTAATGGTGGACAGCATGCCTTGACCGGTCTGGACATACCAGCGCTCTTTTTCCGGTTGCGAGATAGCAGCCGCTTTCCAGAGCTGTTTTTCTTTTTTGTTCGTCCCGGAATTATCCCCCCGGCTAACAAAAATCGCCTGTGTGCTTCTTATGGCCGCGAGCGCGGCATTGATCTTGGCACCTTTTATCCCGGCTGGATCGACCGAAGGTCCAATGATCACAAAGTCATTATACATGATTTCGCGCCGGTCCATGCCGAACCCGCTGGTGATGTACTTCTTTTCGGCCGGGGGCGCATGCACCATCAAGACGTCCACATCGCATTTCTGGCCCAGTTTGAGAGCTTTGCCGGTACCCGTGGCCACCCACTTCAGATCTATACCCGTATCCTGGGTGAAGGTCGGGATCAGATAATCCAACAACCCCGTGTTGTCGGTGCTGGTGGTGGTAGCCAGCATCAATTGCCCACTGCCGGCCAAAGCCGGAACTGCCAGTGATATGACCATTAGAATCAGGATCAGCGCTGTGCGGTATGTGCGTGCCAAACTCATGGTACCTCCAAATTTCTCTCCAGGTTTATTCGACGAACCGTAGCCAAATGATTGCATGGGGCACCATAGGGCGTATATCAATAACCCGTCAATTTTTATCGGAAAATATGGTCAATCTTTAACGCGAAATAACTCAGAACAACCGTAACCAACACCTTTGGCTCCGTTTTAGCGCCGCCGTAGGCAACACCAAACTCAGAAACTGCGCGAGCCACCTTATTTCTGAAACACCATCTTCCCGCTCATGCTGACGTCGTACCCGGCGATGCCCTGAGCCAGCTGCTGGAATTCGGTTTCCTGCAGCAGGCTCATGAAAGCCTGGACCGCTTTATCGAAAAACCGCACCTTGGTTACGAGCAGGTCATACCGTTCCCAGCGCAGCGGCAGAAAATCAAGTCCCAGCAGGACCGCAACGGGTTTGATGGCCGGCCCCGCGTCGGCACGCCCGGCCAGTACCTCCAAGCCCACGTCCATATGACGCGCCAGTTCGTTCGTATAGCCGGCTATCTTTTCGCCCTTGATACCGGCCTGCTTGAGTTCCCGATCCAGCAGCAGCCGGGTTCCGGTGCCCAGCGGACGGTTTACGATCCGAAAGCCGGGCCGGGAGAAATCCTGGATGCTTTTTATCTTGCGTGGGTTCCCTGTGGGCAGGACAAATCCCTGCTCACGGCGGCAAAAATTAACCACTACCGGCATGCGATCGAGTTCCCGGTCCGCGAACTCGAAATTGTATTCGTCACCATCGCCCTGCACGAGGTGAGAGGACGCCACGTGGCAAAGTTCCTTTTTCAAGGCCTGGATCCCCCCCAGGCTGCCCAGATTGCCAAAGACTGCAATTTGCTCCGACTGACTGTTATTAAAAAGAGAAATGGTTTTATCCAGCAACGGATCGTTGCTGCCGGCAATGATCAAGACGTCGGTATAAGGCGGGAGTAAATTGGGTATTTCCGGGTAATTTATGCTGTTGTTTTCGATCCACTGCTCGACCAGGTGAACGGGAAAAAGCCATTTTCCGGTCACTTTACTGGCCGGCAGGCCCTTATCCGCGATAAGGCTGTACACCATCTTCTCGTTAACGCCCAGAAAACCGGCGACTTCCCGAGTCGTCATCATTTTTTTCATCTCAGCGACCTTTTGAATAGATTGCGGCATGTTGCGCTTGTCAATTTAACCTCGCGGTATAGTCACCGCGTCAGCGCTTGTCAATAATTAACATAAAAAAGGAAAATATAGACCATAGATTACAAATAATTACTAATATCGACATGCGTGTTGGTGGCTTTATAATTTTATTCCGTGTTGATTATTGCTAAATTGTTAATATTATGTATAAAAAGAAATAGTGGTTCCTCCACGGGGCCGAGTGGTTATTCCCCTCAACAACGGTATCAACCGGTACCCGATGCATAATAGACCCAAAGGAGCGATCATGCTGACCGAAAAAGAAAAACTGGATGAACTCCTTTCGCTGGGAATCGAACTGAACCAACTCAACGACCTGGACATCCTGCTCGAAAAGATCCTGCGTGACGCGCGCCGCTTCGTAAACGCGAATGCCGGCTCAATCTATATCTGCCGCAAGGACATCCTTGATTTTACCTACACCCAGAACGATACCCTGCAGAAAAGGCTGCCTGCCGGTGAAAAGCTGATCTATTCAACCTTTTCCATGCCCATCAACACAGACAGCATTGCCGGATACGTGGCCACAACCGGCGAACTTCTCAACATTCCCGATGTATACCAACTGCCACCGGACGTTCCCTACAGCTTCAGTAAAAAATTTGACGAATCGGCCGGCTATACCACGCAGTCAATGGTGACCCTGCCCTTGAAGAATGCCCGCGGCGACATCCTGGGGATTCTTCAGATCATCAACGCCCAGAATGAAAATGGGGATGTCATTCCCTTTGCTCCTGAAGATGAGACCCTTATGCTGCATTTTGCCAGCATCGCCGCCGTCGCGCTTGAGCGTGCCCAGATGACACGGGCGATTTTACTGCGTATGATCCGCATGGCCGAAATGCGCGATCCCAAGGAAACCGGAGCCCATGTCAACCGGGTCGGCGGATATTCAATCGAAATATATGAAAAATGGGCCGAACGGCATGGCCTGAACGAAAAAGAGATCGAAAGCGGGCGTGACAGCCTGAGGATGGCAGCCATGCTGCATGACGTCGGCAAGGTGGCAATTTCCGACCTCATCCTCAAAAAGCCTGGAAAATTCAGCAATGATGAGCGCCAACTCATGAAACAACACACGGTCCTGGGGGCCCAGCTATTTCTGCAGGCCCAATCGGATTTTGATGAGGCGGCCCGCGAAGTGGCTTTCAATCATCACGAGCGCTGGGATGGCGATGGCTACCCCGGCCACGTAGATATCGCCACCGGAGAACCGCTGCCCGGCCGCGAACGCCAGGACGGCACAGCCCAGGGTAAAAAAGGCGAAGAGATCCCCCTTTTCGGTCGGATCGTAGCCCTGGCGGATGTCTTCGACGCCCTCTCTTCCGCCCGGGTTTACAAAGAAGCCTGGAGTGAAGCAGACGTCTTGGAGACCATCAAGGCCGAAGCCGGGGCCCAATTCGATCCTGAAATTGTAGACATATTTTTCTCCCGCATCGATGTTTTGCGCGCTATCCAGGAAAGATATTCGGAGGATTGAACGCACCGCGGACAAAATAAAAGCAAAATTAGGCGCCCATATTCATGCAGCCGCAGAAAAAGCAGACCGCAGAAAAGCCGTTGCGATTGAGGACCCGGTTGCTCATAAATCTGGCCGCTTGCCTGATTCGGACCTGGTTTTCCACCTGCCGGGTAAAGATTACCGGGCGCCGATATTACAAACGGTTTTTTCTCGACGATGAACCGGCGGTCGGAGCCACCTGGCATCGTGGCGCGGTCTTTTTGGTCTGGTACTTCGGCCGTTTTCATCCCATTGTCATGTTCAGCCAATCTGCCGACGGCGATCTGCTCGCCGGCTTTGCGGCCAAAATGGGCGTCATTCCCGTCCGGGGGTCATCTTCCCGGGGGGGACGGGAAGCCTTCACCACTATGGCCAGGTATCTGAATCGGCAAAAGCGCGGGGTGGCCGCTACAGTTCTGGACGGTCCGCAAAGTCCCCGGTTTGTCGCCAAAACCGGCATGGTCGCACTGGCCAAGCTAACCAACAATCCGTTATTACCGATCATGATGTCCGCCTGGCCGGCCATCACCATCAAAACGGCATGGGACCGTACCCTGATCCCCTTGCCGTTCGCCCGGGTCACTATCAGCCTTGCAAAACCCTGGGACATTTCGGAAGACTACGGCATGGCGGATATTGAAAATTTACGCGGAGAGGTGGAAGAAAAGCTGAACCGGATGATGCACGCCGCCGATACCCAAACAGGTTATCTCCAAAAGTGGCCGGATGTCTACGGTAGCAGCATGGACCCGCGTGTTAAGGAGAATATCCCGGCCTAGCCCCGGACGTGGAGAAACGTATTTGCCATGCAGATTGAGTATACCTGGTCGACTTTCACGAATTTAGCGCTGCAAGACCTCCATGACATCCTGCAACTGCGCCAGCAGGTATTCATCCTGGAACAAGCGTCTTTCTATCCGGACATCGATGGGAATGATCCCGCAGCGCTGCACTTGACCGCTCGTGACCGCAACGGAATACTGCTCGGCTGCCTGCGGCTGCTCCCGCCGGGAACCACCAATCGCCGGCCGGCTATTGGGCGGTTGGCCATTGCCAAACCAGCCCGCGGTCTCAAGATGGGCAACCGCATGATGACCGAAGGTATTCGCAGAGCCCGCCAACTGTATGCCGACGACACCGTCTACATATCCGCCCAACAGCACCTGATTCCGTTTTACACCGAACTTGGCTTCACTCCCCGGGGCGAGCCATATGACGAAGACGGTATCATGCATGTTGATATGTTTCTGCCTACGGCTGATAGCATTCAAGATGAGCCGCAATTAAAATAACGGACACAAATGAAACGTCAGTCATCAGGAGACCTCTCCATGTCACCCGAAGAAACGAAAGCCGGCAACTGGCGGCACACCCTGCATGAGGTTATTTTCGAAGCAGATACACCGGCCGGCAAAGCTTTTGATATCCTGCTGCTGCTGTTGATTCTGCTCAGTACGGCCGCGGTTATTCTGGAAAGTGTGACAACTATCCGTCAGGCCATCGGCCCGGCTTTACGCATCGCCGAGTGGGCCATTACAATCATATTTTCAGTGGAATATCTCCTCCGCCTGCTGGCCGTCAAACACCCGCTGAGCTATGCCCGTAGCTTTTTTGGAATCGTCGATTTGCTCGCGATTCTGCCCACTTGGCTCAGTCTCGTCTTTACCGGCACCCAATCATTGGTGGTTATCCGGGCCTTGCGTCTCTTGCGGGTGTTTCGAATTCTGAAACTGGCCCATTTTTTGCGCGAGGCCCGTCTGCTCAAATCCGCCTTGAAGGCCAGCCTTGGCAAGATCGTGGTCTTTCTGGGCACCATCTGCACCCTGATAGTCATTATCGGGGCCTTGATGTATCTTATCGAAGGTGAGGAAAACGGATTTACCAGCATCCCCCAGAGCATCTACTGGGCCATTGTCACCATGACCACTGTCGGCTATGGCGACATCGCCCCGGCCACGGTCCCGGGAAAAATGCTGGCCTCACTGGTCATGATTATCGGCTATGGTATCCTGGCCGTGCCCACCGGCATTGTTACCGCGGAACTGGTCCGCCCCCTGAAAGCCGCGGTCAGCACCCAGGCTTGTTCGTCCTGCAGTGCCGAAGGACATGACCCGGACGCCCGGTTTTGCAAATACTGCGGAGACGCTCTATAATAGTAGCGAGCTACGCCCGATAAGACACCTTTTTTGAGATAGCTTCTACCAAAACTTGTTACCGTACCGGCCCCACAGACCGGTACAAGAAGGAGAATGAAAATGAACTTGCCGGACATACAGATAAATAAAATCTTGTACGCAACCGACCTTTCCCCCAATGCCTACCACGCTTTTGGCTATGCCGTGAGCCTGGCCACCCGCTATGACGCTGAACTCTCCATGATTCACGTGATTGAAGATATTCCCGATCTTGACGACAAAGTGGTAGGCTATATATCGAAACAGAGGTGGGAAGAAATAAAGGGGCAACATGAGGCTGAGGCGCGCAGCAGTCTGACCGGCAAGCTTGTTCAAAACAGGGGCCCGATTGCAGATCTGCTGGGGCAATTGAGCCGGGATGCCCAGGAAGGGCAAGCCGCAAGAGCGCTCAAATCAGGTGAAATGCTGGTCAAACGCGGTAATCCGGTTGAAAAGATCCTCGAGCAGATCAACGCGAACAACTATGATCTCATCATAATGGGGACTCACGGGCACGGCGCGTTTGCGGATGCCATGATGGGTAGTACCTCCCGGCGCGTTCTGCGCCGGTGCCTGAAACCGGTGCTGGTTGTGCGCCTACCAGAGTAACGGTAGCACGACAGGATAGCTTTCTGAGGGCCGGCGGGACCTTAAAGGCCCCGGACGGCCCTTTTGTTCGCCTGCCGTTATTTTTCCAGTTGGATGACCAGGAAGCCTGCATTGGGACGCTTTACCAGCAGGCTGAACTCATCACCCGTATCAACCTTGGCAAGCAGGTTTTTGTAAGCTTTCAAGCCGTCGACCCGCTTGCGGTTGATTTCCTTGATGACATCGGCGGTCCGAATGCCGGCCAGCTCGCCTTTACCACCGGGTGCTACTTCCGTGACCAGGACCCCTTTTTCGCCCTCATCGATACCAAGCCGACGGGCCGTGTCTTTGGTCAGCGCCGTGACCTCGATGCCCAGGTCGTCGCTTTTCTCCTGTTCGGCCCTGGCTACCCGACGGTCGTCTTCCCGCTTGGCAAGTTTGACCGATCGTGATATTTCCCGGCCGTCCCTGAGCAGGGTTATCTTGGTATTCTGGCCGACGGCCAGGCCGGCTATCATCCTTGAAAGCTGTCGACTGGTCTTGATCTCTTTGTCATCTACCTTGAGGATAATGTCACCCACTTCGATGCCGGCCTTGTCCGCGGGGTCATCTTCAAATACCTGCGAAACCATGACCCCGGCGTTCTCACCAAGCTCGTAATATTTTTTCATTTCGGGTGTTAGATTTTGAATGCCAACCCCGAGCCAGCCGCGGGTAACGCCCTTGCCTGTCTTGAGCTGAGCAATGATATCCGCAGCCATGTCGATGGGTATGGCAAAGCCGATTCCCTGCCCCCGAGCCACGATGGCGGTGTTGATCCCCACGACCTCACCGCTCAGGTTCAGGAGCGGGCCACCGCTGTTGCCCGGGTTGATGGAAGCATCGGTCTGGATGAAATCATCATAAGGTCCGGAGCCGATGATGCGCCCTTTGGCGCTGACAATTCCCGCTGTGACGGTTTGTTCCAAACCGAAAGGGCTGCCGATGGCAACCACCCAACTGCCCACTTCCAGAGCCTCGGAATCGCCGGTTTTCAAAGCCGACAAACCCTTGGCGTCAATCTTGATGAGTGCCAGGTCGGTGTTGGCGTCCCGACCGACCACCTCGGCCTTGTACTCTTTCTCATTGGAAAGTTTGACAGTGATTTCATCGGCATCTTCTATCACGTGATTGTTGGTGACGATATAGCCGGCTTTGTCGATAATGAATCCCGACCCAAGGCTGCGCTGTTTGAAATCCCGCTGGGGACCTCTGCCCTGAGGGCCGAAAAAGTCATGGAACGGATTGTTGTCGCCAAAGGGACTCCCGGGGCCGAAGGGATTGCCGAAAAAGTGTCGGAACACACGCCCCCCACCTTTGATGGTTTTGACGGTGCGAATGTTGACCACCGCCGGGCGGGCCTGCTGGGCCAACAGACTGAAATTGGCCGGCACCATTTGAACATCCGCTGCCGGTTTGGCTTGGGATTCCGCCGGTCCGCCGGCAAGCAGGAAACCAACCGCCACAACGATAACTAGCAATGATAACCAGGTAGTCTTTCTATTCATTTCGAACCTCCTTGGGTTAACAGTCATTTGTTTGAGAAGATAGTAACGCACGAAGTTAACCGGAAGATTACCGGAAGATTACCATTCGGTAATGTTCGTTGAATGGGTAAGAAGCACTGGCGTTCCAGGTTGCCCGGAGAACAGGCTACCGGTGCGGTGCCGTTTAGTTTTAGGCGGGTATCACGATTTTGAAGGTGCTGCCACTTCCCGGACTGCTGAAGACCTGAATGTCTCCGCCATGCACCCGGGCGACAGCGCGAGCCAGGCTCAACCCCAAACCGGTACCCGGCAGTGAGCGACTCTGGTCGCATCGGAAAAAACGTTTGAAAATGAAGGGCAGGTCTGCGGGGCTGATTCCGAGGCCGGTATCCTGGATAGAAACGCTTATCTGATTGGGATTGTTCAAGGTCTCGGCCGAGACCCGTACCTGGCCGCCCTGATGGGTATACTTGATGGCATTGTCCATGAGGTTAGCGATCATCCGCTGCATCATCTTCAATTCCCCTCTAAATATAAGAGACTCAGGCGTATGGCAGACCAAGGCGATCTGCCGGTCTTCCGCCAGGGGGCTGAAAAGTGCGCAGGCTTCGGATACAATTACCGCCAGGTCGAGCTCTTCCAATTGCAATTGACCGACACCGGCTTCGGTTTTGGAAATCAAGAGCATGGTGTTGATCATGTCTAAGAGGCGGTCACACTCTTCTATTGTATCAGCGGCCAGGGTCTCGTAGTCAGTCGGGTTAGCATCGGTGGTTAGGGTAATTTCCGCCTGTCCGCGAATCCGGGTTATCGGACTACGCAGATCGTGGGCGATATTATCACTCATCTCGCGCATCCCCATCACCAGGTCTTCGATCCGGTCGAGCATGGTATTAAAAGCCGCCGCCAGTTGGTCAATCTCGTCACCGTGACCCTTGGCCACAATTACGCGCTCTTGCAAAGATTCGCTTGAGATACGGCTGGCCGTTTGGGTCACAGCCGCCATCCCGGCCAATGCCCGCCTGGACAGGAGCCAGCCTAAAAGAACCGCCACGACCAACAAACCGGCCATGGCCGCGATGAAAATGCGGACCAAAGCGGCCAAGAAACGCATATTCCCCGCTACAGATTGACCGAACTGCATGATGATGCCCGGTCCGATAAAACCATAGATGACCCGTACATCTCGTTTGGGTTCTGGGAGGGTCACAGTCTCCTTGACTGTGAGATCTCCTTCCAACAGGCGTCTGAATGCTTTGGGATTAATGTCAAAATCTCGCCAATGGGACATGGAGGAAGTCAGAAAAGCCTCTCCGCTGGGTAACAGCAAACGGATAAAAACGTCCTTTTCGCCGGCCGTCTGGGTCTCGATCAAAGCGGCCTCCTTCACACTTTCCAGGTCCTTTATGGCCAGCATGGCAGTGAAATGGTCGATTTGACGTTCTAAGGCTCGATCCGTCCGTTCGTTTAACTCAAGGGAAAGTAAAAAATAGATCAGCGTGAATGCCAGGCACAGCGTGGCCACGAACACCACTGCATACCAGAGCGTCAACCGAAATGCCAGCGAGCGGCTGAATTTACGCTTCGGTTTTGAGAACATATCCCACTCCGCGTACAGTATGAATCAGCTTTTCCTGGAATTCTTTGTCCACTTTGTCTCGCAGCCTGCAAATCCGAGCCTCAACGACATTTGTCTGAGGATCAAAGTTGTAATCCCACACGTGTTCCATAATCATAGTTTTTGAGACAACTTTGTCTCGGTTTCTTAAGAGATACTCCAACAATGCGAATTCCCTGGGCTGTAATTCGATGTCGTGGCTGCCACGCTTTACTTTCCGTGAAAGTAAATCCAGGGAAAGATCTCCCGCAACCAGACGCGACGGCTCCCCACTGTTGCTTTGCCTGCGGATCAATGCCTGAACCCGGGCCAGTAGTTCTGAAAAAGCAAAGGGTTTGGTCAAATAATCATCGCCGCCGATCTGTAGCCCTCTTACCCGGTCCTCGATGGAATCTTTGGCACTCAAGATAATCACCGGAGTCATCACTTTGTCGCGGCGCAGGGCCTCGATTATAACCAAGCCATTTTTTTCCGGAAGCATAATATCTACGATAACAGTATCATATGGTTCGTAAAGCGCCAGGTCGAGCCCTTCGCGACCGTTCGCGGCATGGTCCACGGCATAGCCAGCTGACTGAAAACCCTTAATGATAAAGGAAGCAATTTTAAGATCGTCTTCGATTAATAGTAGTCGCACGGTTCACTCCAATATCCATTTAAAAACAACTGTTATTCCTAATTCTTAAGTGTCAAAATTTTGACACAATTATTTAATTCATCTTGCTTCAGTGGATAATATATCAATTAGTCAATGAATGAAATTGCATTTATCGTTATAGATTTGCAACCCTTATGAGAAATAATCTGTTTCCCGATCCAATTTTTTCAATTGCGAAACGCCTACCAATCGACCACACAATTTTGACCACCAAATGTTGTAGATTGAATACAGATACCTACACATTTTGAAGCACCATCCGTTTGCAAATCGGAAAATGAGGCCCATCTGCCTGATATCAGAGCCCTGATCGCGGTTATTTTTTCAGGATCTGGCAAAATTTCCTGACAAAACGTGCCAAATAACCATCAAAAAGTGTAATTCACATTTTTTAGGTACAATAATTGCGGCATTATTTATTATGCTACCCTGGGGGTAGCCAGATACCCAGATGACAATCTGCTACCCCAATCCTGAACATCGATCATTTTGCTATCTGGAGGCTAAAATGGAAAAGAGACCCCCGACATGTGCCACCTTTGATTTTGAGATCGGCAATCTTTTAGAAAGCCCCTGCAAACGATGTCACAAACAGGCGTTGCTACCTAAGTGCGCCGCAAAATGCAAACTGATTGACGATGTCCAGAAGATCCTGGCCAGCGGTATATCCAGTGTGAAAAATTTCTCACCGGCCGAATCGTTCACTATTCTGATCAGTGAGTAGCGAGTTCAAAAATTATCTGGACGGGCAGGTACGGTTGTTTCTAAGTAGATGATGATACACGATTATTCGTGCTGAAACAAGGCAGCTGCGCGAATTGAGGGGCCCCGCTCTGATCACCTACAGAGTGGGGCTTTATATTTGGCGCGCCATAACACTGATTCGACAATAAGCCATTAAATTTATAAACATTATATAAATCCGGCAAATACTAAGAGCGCTATAAAATGCCTCGTTCTGATTTCATTATTGACATTACCATTTATATTCTTATTATAGCGACAATCAATCAGCAAACGGCTTTGCGAGGTAAAAAATGCCAGTGTATGAATTTGAATGTGAAAGTGGCCATGTGACCGAGGGCTTGGTCAAACTCGGAACCAAAGAAATAGACTGCCCCAAATGCCAGCAGAAGGCCAAAAAGATCATGTCACTGTGTGCCTTCGAACTGAAAGGTGGCGGTTGGTACGCGGATGGCTACGCCTCCAGTAAAACCTAACACGATGGCTTTGTTCATCACGACCCTGCCGTCAGCGGCATTCTTTTCTCGCTAGCAACAGCCGATCTTCCCCAATTTGACAACCCTTCTACTTTATTTCAGCACGGTCAGAACTGCATCCGGATATAGCCGGTGTGGTTGTACTTGCCGTTTGCCAAAAGGATAAGAGGGCACCTTCCAGATCCGCGTTGCCCCTGATTTTCAGTGGTTGCCAGTAGTCAGGCAGCAAAGACCGGTAATCCTGGCGCGTATAACGTTGATCGACCAGCAGGACCACCCCCTTGTCTTGGGCGGACCGGATCACCCGGCCGGCCCCTTGCATAGCCCGATTGAACCCTGGATACTGATAAGCATACTGAAAACCGGCCCCCTCAACCGTATCGAAATACGCCTTAATCAGATCATTTTCAAAAGATATAGCCGGAAGCCCTACGCCGACCACGGCCGCCCCGGACAATTTATCCCCTTCCAGATCGATACCTTCACCGAAAATCCCCCCCAGAACGGCAAAACCCACCAGGGTGCGATCGGGCTGGAAGTGGAAGTGTTCCAAAAAGGCTGATTTTTCAGCCCGCGTCATTTCCGGTTTCTGTACAATGGTGTTCAGACGCGGACATTCTCGGACGACAGCCGCGTGGGTCATCATCAGGTACTCGTAGGAGGGAAAGAAAAACAGGTAGTTACCTTTTTGCGGGCTTACCAACGCCACCAACACCTCGCTGAGTGCCTGCAGGGTTGCCTTCCGCCGGCGATACAACGTCGAGATACGATCGGCTATGAACACGCCTAAATGCTCCGGCCGAAAGGGTGAACCGATTTGCGCGCAGGCCGTGCCCTCCGGACAGCCGAACAGGCGCTGAAAATAATCTGGTGGTGTCAGGGTGGCGGAAAAGAAAACAGCGGCGCCGCTAGTGTCCATCACGGCCTTCAACTGTTGGGCCGGATCAAGGCAAAACAGCTTCACCCGGAGGTTCTCATCAGACTGCTCCAATAGCGTGACATACTCGTCGCCAAATTGATCGGCCGTTTTTAAGAAATTGACGGCCGTGAAATAGAACTCCAACACGGCTTCACGAGGCGGCGCGCTTGGATTTTCCAACAGCCACCGCTCAGCCTTGCGGACAAAATCGTTCAGACGCAACAATAGATCCACGGGCGCTTGATCCTGGGCGTACGCCCTTTCCGGCAGTGCCCGGCATTGTTTCCGCGCCGCCAGCATCCAGGTGTTTATTTTCCCCAGACTTCTGTAGAGCGCCGGGCGGTGTTTGCCGAAAGCGCGTCTCAAGGCCAGGACGGCCCCCTTTTCGAGCTGGGCAGAGAACATATCCCGGGCGCGATCCACCAGGTTATGGGCTTCATCCACCAGGAATATGCAGTGGCGCTCACTTTCGATAAAAAGCCGCTTGAGTGAGACCCGCGGATTAAATACATAATTGTAATCACCGATAAGACAATCCGACCAGTCAACCAGCTCCAAAGAAAACTCAAACGGGCAGATCCCGAATTCGCGGGCGGTTGCCTCTATGCGGCCACGTGAAAAATCATCTTCGGTGCAGATTGAACTGACGGCGGCGGGCAGCCGGTTATAATAGCCTTTTGCAAAATCACATTCCTCCGGCGTACAGGCTCTTTCAGCTAAAAAGCAGATCTTGTCTTTCGCCGTTAGCGTCAAGGTCCTTAGCCTGAGCCCCCTGGTCCGCAGGGCCGCTAACGCTTTTTTAGCTGCCAGTCGGCCGGTGGTACGGGCGGTCAAGTACAATATCAAAGGGGTCTCGAAATCCGCCATCGCCTTTATCGCCGGGAAGAGAGCCCCCATGGTCTTGCCGATTCCGGTGGCGGCCTGTACCAGGAGCTGCTGACGATCGCGAATGGTGCGGTATGCATGGATCGCCATCTCCCGCTGGCCGGCCCGAAATTCGGCAAAGGGGAATTCAAGCCTTTCGATAGAAGCATTGCGAACGGCCTGCCATTCAAGACCCGCCATTACCAATTCCAGGTAGCGGGCGGTAATGTCATCAAAACGCAACTTCAATTCAGACAACCGGTACTTCTGCGCCCAGGTTACCGTCTCCAGGGTCTCTATATGACAATACGTCACCTGGACCTCAACCCGCTCCAGCTTTTCGCCGACCGCAAACAGGTATGCGTAGCACAGCGCTTGCCCGAGATGAATCGGATCCGGCTGCTCACGAAGGTGTTCCAGGGATTGGGCCGTGGTTTTGATCTCTTCGATCGCGCAGCCGTCGGTTCCCTGGTAAACACCGTCAATACGTCCACTTACCAGCAAATTGATGTTGTGGGTCGCCACCAACAGGTTTACCGGCACCTCCGCCACATAGTGGGCCGGCCTTTTTTTCTGCAACTTTCGATGTATACGAATACCATCCCGGGCCCGGTGGGGACCGGCAAAAGCGATCCGCAGATCCCCTGAACGCAAGACTCGGCTTACCATGTTCTTCACCGCCACCTTGTGGGTAACAACCAAAGCCTGCCTCCCGCTCATTTATTCAAACCCAGCCCAAACCTGTGTAGAACCCCATGTAAAAACGAATGGGTTCAAATTAATACCTGCAGACAGCGTACTGGTTGCGGCCCGGTATTCATTTGAAAAGGCGCCCCGCACAATAGCCGGACCAGGTTCCGTCCGCAGGCCGGAGGGCGGTCGCCCGCCTGTGGTCGATCTTGCCTAACATTTCAAAAGGGAACGGGCCAGAAAAAAGTCAGACGGGTTCCGTCCAATTTTCCAGAATTGACACCACTTGATAATTCACCTATGATGCATGGTCGTTTGAATATCGGAAGGTCCGATAAAATTACTGATATAACAACAGCATATCTCATGTCTACGCGCGGATGTGGATCAAACTGGCTCCCAGCGAGTGGCCACCCGGGAAGGCGGCCCATGGGCTGGGGGCACTTTTAGACAGGTTTCAGGTACCGGCTATCATATGCGCCCAAAGCCCGATAGTGTATTCAAATCGATCAACACCAAGGTCGCTGCAAAGTTCAACGGGTTGATTATTTTGGCTGTCCTTGTTGCCGTGATCTCCACTTCCACTTTTATCACCGGTTATCTGATGCATCGCTTCAGCAAGGATGTCATTGCAAAAGACCGTCTGCACAACAAAGGCCTCGCCCATGCGGTCAAGGGTTTCGTGGACCACGCCTACAGCCTGAATGACCAATTGTCGCGACACCCGACGATCGTTACCGCCCTCAGGCGTGCCGACCCCCAATGGAACCTGCGGGTGGCCCAATATCAAGCTGATGTAGCAGCGCTTGACCATACTGCAACCGTCGCCGGTCTGCCGTTACTGTCCGCAATGCAGGCCAGATATCATTTCGCCGATTTATTTTTTCTTCAGGATGCCAAAGGCGACCAGGTAGCCCGCAGCTTCGGCCCGTTGGGCCGTCGCGGACATCGATGGTGGTTCAAGCAGATGACTGCCGACGGGGAATACCGACCGTTCTTTTCCAGGTCTTATTTTTCGATTACCGGCAACAAACCGGTCGCTTCGGCTTTTCATCCAGTGTTCGATGAGAACCGTTTCGCAGGTATTATGGGGACCGACATCAATTTTGACCGTCTGCAGGATATGATCTCGGCATACCTGGACTCCAAAGACCTCTACGCCATGGTCATTGATAACGAAGGGGTCATCATTGCGCACCCCGATCGACAAATTCTCAAGGAGCTCTACAATCTTAAAAAACTGACCCGCCAGGTCCTCGCCAAGGATAGTGCCGGGCAGGCCCTGCTCGATAAAGACGGCAACCACATGATCGCCCAGCAACCCCTCGACTGGGACCCCGCCGTGGCCAGACTTGCCGCTCACGCTCTGCGCGGGCAACCGGGATATGTTGAGAATATCGAGTTTGACGGGGCGCGCTGCACATTTTATTACGCGCCCATCCCACTGCCCGGTGATGCGGGGAAGTACTATGCCACCATCCTGATTCGAAACGCCGCCACCTTGAAGCAGACCCGCTTCACCCTGTTGGCATTTACGGTTCTATTTTCGGGAGCCATCATATGCCTGCTTATTATCCTGTTTCGCCATCAATTCAAACGGCAAGTAATCAAACCCCTCGAAGAGGTGAATCGAACCATCAAGCGCCTGGAAATCAATTCCGAAACACCCGCCCCGATTGATTCCGCGGATGAGTTCCAGGTTCTGGTTCAGACCTATACCGACATGTGGCAAAAGCTGGCTGCCGCCAACCGTGAGCTCTCCGAAATAAATGCAGAGCTCGAACAACGGGTGGCCAAACGGACCGCAGCTCTCGAAAAAATTAATAAGGCCCTGCGACGCGACATTGAGCGCCGGAAGAAGGTGGAACGCGACCTGCACGAAGCCGAATCCATTTACCGGCGCACTGTCGAGGCGTCCCCGAATGCCATCACGATCACCCGTATGAAAGACGGACGCTATACCATGGTGAACGACTCGTTCTGCCGCCTGGCCGGTTACGCCCGGGAAGAGGTGCTTGGCAAAACCCCTGTTGAACTAAAATTATTCGTCAATGCTGATGACAGAGAAAAGCTGATCACCGTCTTGAAAGAATCCGGAGAGGTCAACCATATCGAAATCCCTTTCCGATCACGATCCGGCCAAGTTCTCGACACCCTTTGTTCCGCCCGGGCCCTGACGGTCAAGGGTGAAGCGTGCGTGGTAGCCGTGGTGATGGATATATCCAGCCGCAAGAAGGCGGAAAACGAGTTCCGGGAGCTCAACCGCGAACTGGAAGAAAGGGTGGCCGAACGGACCTCCCAATTGGAGGTGGCCAACCGTTATCTGGAAGAGTCCATTCAGCAGGCCAAACGTCTGGCCCGCGATGCCCAGGCCGCCAGTGTGGCCAAGAGCGCTTTTCTAGCCAACATGAGCCATGAAATTCGGACCCCGATGAATGGCATTATCGGGATGTGCAACCTGACCTTGACGACAAACTTGGATCCCAAGCAGCAAGAGTACCTGGAAATCATACAGTCCTCCGGGAATGCGCTCCTGTCACTGATCAATGACATCCTGGATTTTTCCAAGATCGATGCCGGCAAGCTCAGTTTTGAAAGAATCCCCTTTGCGTTGCGCAAGGTAATGGACGAGGCCCTGGATGTGTTCGTAGACAAAATCACCGGCCGGGATATTGAACTGGTTCTCGATGTTTCCGAAAACACACCCAACCGGTTGATATCGGATCCCCTGCGGCTGCGCCAGGTCATGATCAATCTGCTTTCGAATGCTTTGAAATTCACCGAACGCGGCGAAATCCACATCTCGGTAAAAACGGAACGGGAATTTGGCGATAAGGTCACCCTCCTATTCTGCGTCCGGGATACCGGCATCGGAATTGATCCTAAGCTGCACGGCTCCCTGTTCGACGTCTTTTCCCAGGCAGATGGCTCCACCACCCGAAAATACGGCGGCACCGGGCTCGGTCTGGCGATCTGCAAACGCATCGTGCGCATGATGGACGGGGATATCTGGGTCGCAAGCGAACTTGGCAAAGGCAGTCGCTTCTATTTCACGGCTACATTTGAACGGCAGCGCGATCAGGTTGCAGCCGATTTCCAAATCCCGCCGGAACTGAAAAACAAGAGCGCCCTGATCGTAGAGGATAACGCCACCACACGACTTGTCTTGAACCGCTATATCAAGTCGTTCGGATTCAGTACGGAAACTACCGGCAGCGCTGAAAAAGCCATCACCCTGGTCAACGCGGCCGCAGCCGGTGATCCGTTTAAACTGGTGGTCATGGATGTCAGTTTGCCCGGCATGGACGGTATTGCCGCCCTAAAAAAAATGAAGCCTCCCAGTTCGTCGGCCAAAACCCGTTTTATCATCATTAGTGCCTCCGGCCACGAAGCGGAAGCCGAGCGTATGGCCCGCCTCCATGGCGCCCATTTTCTGCTGAAACCGGTAAAACAGTCCACACTGTTTAACACGATCATGGCAGCGTTTGGCCGCGGAGAACGTTACGCGACGGCGATGCCGGCCGGGCGCCCGGCTGCCTCCAATCCGCTTGGTGAATACCGTCTGCTCCTGGTTGAGGACAATCCCATCAACCAGAAGGTCGCTCTTGAAATTCTAAAGGGTACCGGTGCCAGCATCGATATTGCCGCCAATGGACATGAAGCCATAGCAGCCGTCCGAACCCGGAACTACGATATCGTCCTCATGGATGTCCAGATGCCGCAAATGGATGGTATCCAGGCCACCCGGATTATTCGTGAGGAGCTGGAACAAACCGCCTTGCCGATCATTGCCCTGACCGCCCACACCATGGCGGGGGACCGGGAGCAGTGTCTGCGGGCCGGGATGAACGACTACGTGGCTAAGCCAATTGATCGGGACGAGTTGTTCCGGGTTATCGAAAAGAATCTGCCGCAAACCACTGGTTTTGGCCCCCTCTTTTCAGCGGCTCGCTTTGAATCTCCGTCAACGGATTCTGAGCAGCACGGGCGCCTGCCGGGACTGAACGTGCAAAAGGGGCTGGAAAGGATCGGCGGTTCGGTTCAGCTCTATGCTGAAATCGTTCAAGAATACTGCGATACGAACGAGAACTTTGTTTCAGATTTCAAGTCTCTGGTCGACAATGGGGCTCTGGATCAGGCCAAAATCAAGGCCCATGCACTCAAAGGTGCCGCCGGGAACATTTCCGCCGAGGAATTGTATACCGTGGCGGAGGCCCTGGAAAAAGCCTGCCTGGACGACGACCGGGAGCAGATAGCATCCCTGTTGACAACTGTGAGCCAAAAACTAAACGTCATTCTGGAAACCGCCCAACGCCTCGATTCGCTCTTGTAGCCGCCATCTGCTGTTTCTCGTCAGCACCCCCGGGAACGATTTTTTTCCCGCGCTGATAGCTGCCACCCTGCCGAAGAACACCTTGGAGAAGTGTGTCTTTGAAGTGCCCCGCGCACGATAGTGCGCCCCAGCCGTGGTTTTGTTTTCTCTGCGCCTCTGCGTCTCTGTGCGAGGCATACGTCTTATCAAATTAAGCCCCAAAAACCCTTTTCTCGCGTAGAGACGCATAGGCGCGGTAAAAAACACATTTTGTACCGGCTTTGCCGGTTAAAACCGAAAACCATGCAATTTAGCTTACAATAATTTCTTATAATATTATAATGTTAAAGTAAAAATCGGCGCAGAATAAAAACTCCAGCGTTCACTTCCGATCGATAAACAACCCGGCCGCAGAATTATTGTTGACTAGTGCTCGAAAAAGGAGTAATAATTATTTTTCGAACGGTATTCGAAAAACTAACCGCGACCTGGTTTCCATACCGGCCGCCTTGGGAGGGCACGACGATGTATTCTGATTTAAAAGGCAAAACAGCCCTGGTAACCGGCTCCGGCAAACGCTCCGGCATCGGGTATGCGATTGCCCGCGCTTTGGCTGAAAACGGCACCAATATGATCATTGCCGACCTCGGCAAAGCCGGTTCGGAAGATGCCCAGGTAGCCACCGGCCTGCATACGGAAATGGAGGATATCGCCGCAGAATTGCAGCGCGATTGCGGCATCGCGAGTCTGGCGGTAGCTGTCGAATTGGGCTCACCTGAAGCAATCGCAAACATGGTTGCCACGGTTAGCGACCGGTTTGCCGCGATTGACATTCTCTGCAACAACGCCGGGGCCTCCTTTGGCGTCCCCAACGCTGTCCATACCTATGATGAAGCGGCCTGGATGAAAACGATCGACATCAACTTGCACAGTGTTTTCCGGGTGTCGCGGGCAATTTTGCCCCTGATGATGAAGACCGGGGGAACCATTATCAACACTGCCTCCCGGGCCGGCAAGGTTCCGCCGATTTTCAACGGCGCCTACGCGGTCGCCAAAGCCGGCGTCATCATGCTCAGCAAAGTCATGGCTCGGGAACTGGCCGGCATGGGAATCCGGGTCAACGCCATCTGTCCGGGGCAAATCATGACCGACCTTGAAAAGTGGCGCTTCGGGCTGGAAGCCCAGTTTTTCGAATCGACCGTCGAAGAGCGGGAAGCGGAGATGTGTAAGTCCATTCCCCTGGGCAGAATCGGAGAACCGGCGGAAGTCGGCTCTCTGGTGGCATTTCTGGCGTCGGAGGCATCATCTTATCTCACCGGACAGGCCATCAACATTACCGGTGGGCAACTCATGGAATTGTAAAGGAAACTATCATGACAACGGTTACAGGTGGTCAATTAGCGGCTCAGGCCTTGATTGAAAAAGAGGTCGAATACATTTTTACCCTGAGCGGCGGACATATTACACCCATCTATCAATATCTTGAAGACACGGCCGTCCAATTGTTCGATACCCGCCATGAACAGGCTGCGGTCTTCATGGCCGAAGCATGGGGCAAGCTGACCCGCAAACCCGGCGTGGCCATGGTGACCGCCGGGCCGGGGTTTACCAATGCCCTTACCGGGATTGCCAGTGCCTATTTTTCCAATACCCCCCTGGTCTTGATTGCCGGCTGTGTGGGCTTGGATCACAAGGAAAAACTCGATCTCCAGGATATGTTCCAGGAGCCCGTCATTGCGCCCATGGTGAAGAAAACCCTGGTCTGCCAGAAGACCGAGCGGATCCCGGAATTTGTCGATCTGGCGTTTCGGCTGGCCTCCAGCGGCCGACCCGGGCCGGTCTATCTGGAAATCCCCGTGGATGTACTCAATGCCACAATTGAGGAAACCACGGTCAAGCAGATCCAGACCCAGGTGGATTCCAAACCAGTCGATCGCCAGGGGGCGGCCCAAGCCATCGCCATGCTCCAACGCAGCGAAAAACCAGTCGTTATTGCCGGTACCGGGGCCTGGCAGGCCGAAGCCGAGGCCGAATTGACCGCTTTTATCGAAAACGCCGGTATCCCGGTGTTCACCTCGCTCTCGGGCCGCGGTACGGTTCCCGACACACACCCCCTCTGCTTTGAGGGTTCGCTCGCCATCCGGCCCGGCGGGGCGTTTGCCGCCTACCTGGAAACAGATCTGGTCATTGTCCTCGGAACCCGGATATCCCTGTACTACATGTTTGGAGACGTGTTTAACCCGGCCGCCAAAATGATTCAGGTAGATATTGCCGCCGAAGAAATCGGACGCAACCGGGCCATTGATCTTCCCATCGTAAGCGATGTGCAGGCGTTTCTGGTCGAATGCAATGCCCTTTTAACGGCAGACAACCTGAGCGCTGAACTGACCGACCGGTTTGCCCCCTGGATTGCCAGCCTGGAAGCTGCCGATGCCGCCGGTAAAGAGCCCAGTGCAGCTGACTGGGAAAGCAATAATACGCCTATCCACCCCCTGCGCCTGGCCCGTGAAGTTGACCGCTTCATGGACCGTGAAGATGACATCGTCGTGGCCGATGGCGGCGACACGACCACCTGGATGGGCATGACCCGGACCATCCGAAAACCCGGCCACTACTTGGATTACGGCATTTTTGGGTCCCTGGCGGTGGGACTGCCCTATGCCAATGCAGCCAAGCTCCGCTACCCGGACAAACGGGTGCTGCTCATCTCGGGTGACGGCTCGATCGGGTTTAACTTCATGGAGTTTGAAAATGCCATTCGAAAAAAGCTACCCATTGTGGTAGTCATCAGCAACGATCTCGGATGGGGCATGATCCGGCACAGCCAGGAAATAAGGATCGGTCATGCCATCGAGGCCGGTACGTTTATCGGCCGGGTGGATTATCACAAAATGGTGGCCGCCTTGGGCGGTGATGGGTTTTTGGTCGAAGACCCGGCGGACATCCGGCCGGCTATAGAGGCGGCTTTTGCTTCGGGTAAAACCTGCTGCATCAATGTCATGACGGATCCCACAACCGTCAGCCCCGGCAGCATGGCGCTGGCCAATGTAGGCGCTTATAAGGCTTGATAAGGATTCAAGGGTTCAAAGACTCAAGGGAAGGGCTGAAAACCTTTAAAATCGAGTCTCAAAAAATAATTGACTCAACTTTCGGGTTTTAGCCGAAATCGAAATCGCTATCGGGATCGAAATCAAATCTGAAAACGTGATCCGGGAATCGATTTCGATCCCGATATTGAACTTTAACTCTTATGAAACCCGAAAGTTGAATAGGAGACCAACCTTACAGGAGGGCTTATGGATCCGGCAGCCATAGACCAGGTCCGTCTGAATTTTAATCAGCAGGGTTTGATGATCATCAATGGCGCCATCGGGTTGATGATGCTCGGGGTGGCCATCGACCTGAAAGTCGAAGACTTCAAGCGGATAATCGTCTCACCCAAAGCACCCGGCATCGGCCTGTTTGCCCAGTTTGTGCTGTTGCCGGCGTTTACCTTCGCCTTGACCTTGCTGATCAGACCGCACCCGTCCATTGCCCTGGGCATGATTATGGTAGCAGCCTGCCCGGGCGGCAACCTTTCCAATCTCATGACCTACCTGGCCAGGGGCAACTGCGCGGTATCCATCAGCATGACGGCCGTCTCCACGGCAGCGGCCATCGTGATGACCCCCTTGAACCTGTCGATCTGGGGCAGCCTGAACCCGGATACGGCGCCCATCCTCCAAAAAGTGAGCTTGAGCCCCATGGACGTGTTCACCACGGTATTCATCATCCTGGGCATCCCGCTCATCCTGGGGATGACCCTTTCCCGGATGTTCCCCAACCTGGCCGACCGGGTGCGCAAGCCGTTCAAGATCTTCGCCCTGGTTTTTTTCATCCTCATCGTACTGGGTGCCCTGGCTGCCAATTTTAAAATCTTCTTGCAGGTTATCGGGCTGGTGGTCCTGGCGGTCTTTATCCACAATGCCCTGGCCTTGAATATCGGTTATTGGACCGCGCGCCTGTTTCGGCTGGAAGAAGGCGCCTGCCGCGCTGTTTCCATCGAGGTTGGCATCCAGAACTCGGCCCTGGGCCTGATCCTGGTATTCAATTTTTTCGGCGGCATGGGCGGCATGGCCATCCTGGTCGCCTGGTGGGGGATCTGGCACATTATCGCCGGAATGATCACCGCCTTTATCTTCACCCGGTTCAAGGACCCGCAGGATCATGCCTGCGAGGCTTCCGGTCTTTAAGCACCGCACAGGAACCTTGCAGTGGTTTATTAGGCTATAGATAACGAAATGGTATCGCATCCGTTTAAAGATAAAGTGGTCGCCATCACCGGCGCCGCCAGCGGGATCGGCCTCGCGTTGGCCCGTAAATTCGCCGGCGAGGGCGCCACGGTGGCCTTGATCGATATGGACCCGGACGCCCTGGCCCGTTGTGAAAAGGAGTTTCGCGATTCCGGCTGGAGGGCTCTGGTCCTCACCTGCAATGTCACCGATCAAGCCAAGTGTGCCGCTGCCATGGCGGCGGTCATCCAGGAATTCGGTGGTATCGATGTGCTGGTCAACAATGCCGGCATTACCCAGCGCAGCCGTTTTGCCGATACACAGCTGAGTGTGTTTCACAAAGTCATGGCGGTCAATTTCTTCGGTTCGCTCTACTGTACCAAAGCCGCCCTCGACAGCCTGATCGAACGCCGGGGCATGATCATCGTAAACGAAAGCGTAGCCGGGCTTACGCCGCTTTTGGGACGTACCGGCTACAGCGCCAGCAAACACGCCTTGCACGGCTTGTTTACCTCCTTACGCTGTGAACTGCGGGAAAAAGGCGTCCATGTACTGATCGTCTGTCCCGGATTTATTCGTACAAACCTCCAGACCCGGGCATTGGGGGCCGACGGTCGGGTGACGGCGCGACCGCAATCTAAGATCGGCAAGGAGGCCACCCCGGAGAACGCTGCGGCGCACATTTACCGGGCCGCAGTTCGGAAAAAGCCGCTGCTGATATTGACGTTTGTGGGTAAACTCGGGTATTGGGTCAGCCGATTTGCGCCGGTGTTTTACGAAAAAATGATGACAAAGAAATTCGGCAACGAAATCCAATGAAAGCTACGACGGAAACTTACCGGTTGGAATATGGCTATATGCACTGTGTCGGTCGCACCGTTTACAGCGCGGGTACGGTTGAGAGCGAAGAACAGGCCCGGGCCTGGGTGGCCGCCCGGTCTGGGGTGCCTGCCGGAAAACGCCGCCCACCGGACGCCGACCCCATACGCTGGTGCCCAGTCCGGCACTGCCACATGAAGCGGCAGCCCCCGTGGTTTTCTTACCGCAAATCATAACCGTTGGTTCTGACACAACACAAGCGAAACGCTCATGGGACTTAAAGAGAGAAGGCAAAGAGAAAAGCAAGCCCGGCGCAACCAGATTCTGGATGCCGCCCGGACCTTGCTCTTTGACAAGGGCCTGCAGGCTACCTCCATCAACCAGATCGCCAAACAGGCTGAACTGGGGGTGGGCACCATCTATTTCTACTACAAGAGCAAAGAGGAGATTTTTGCCGACCTGCAGGAGGAAGGGCTGGAAATTCTCTTCGCCCGGATTCTCAAAACCGCCAATCAGAACCTGCCGCCCGATGAAAAACTGCGCCGGATAGGCCGGCAATACATACGCTTTAGCAAAGAGAACCGCAATTACTACGATATCATCAACTACTTTCTCGCCTCACCCGAAATTTTTTTCGCGCCCAACCTGAAAAGCAAAGTGGATCGCCACGGGAGCCAGATCATCGGACTGATTGTCGAGATCATTAACGCTGGTAAGCGGACCGGCCTGTTTCGCAGCCGGAACCCGCGGCGGGATGCCGTCACTTTCTGGGGCACCCTGCACGGCCTGATCCAGTTCAAGAAGCTCAAGGATACCGTGCTCGCCGGCGATAGTCACAAACGCCTGCTCGATCATGCCGTGGAGCATTTCATCAGCGGCTTGCAGGGGCATTAAGCGTACCCCCTAACAGCATGTCGCCCGGGACAAGTCGTCGGCAGGCACGGGCAGCGCAGGCGCGTTTTGATCACATCGTGAAAACCATCTGACGCTGGTGGCATATGTGACCGCGCAATAACTGCAAGCGGTTTAACCCTGAACAGAAAAAGATCTGTACCCGTCATGGACAAGCGTGTACATACCTTCATCGATCCCGCGCTCTGTATCGGTTGCGGTGAATGTATCCGGGTCTGCCCCAAAGAAACCATCAGTCTGCAGGGCGAGAAAGCGGTGGTGACCGGCAAGGAATCCATCGCGTGCGGTCACTGTGCCGCGGCCTGTCCCACGGGAGCGGTCACGGTCACCACCCTCGACGCCGGGGGCATGGTGCTCGCAACCGTACCCAATGACAACCGCTGGCTGCCCCACGGTGATTACGATACCACCCAGCTTTTTCGGCTCATGCGGTCCCGGCGCTCCTGTCGGAACTACCAGGATAAACCGGTGCCCTTGGGCATCCTGCGGGACCTGGTGAAAATAGGGATCAGTGCTCCCTCCGGGTCGAATTGCCAACAATGGACCTTCACGCTGGTCCCCACCCGCCCGGCGGTGCTGGCGCTCGGCAAGGCCGTGGGGGCATTTTTCCGAAAACTGAATCGGAACGCCGCCAATCCACTGCTGCGCAATCTGCTGGCCATGTGCGGCCGCAATGAGCTGAAGACTTACTATCTTAATTATTATCAAGAGGTTAAGGATAAGATTCATGAATTCGATACAACCGGAAAGGACTTTCTTTTCTGGCAGGCACCGGCCCTGATCATTATTGCCACGACCCCGGGGGCCTCCTGCCCCAAAGAAGATGCCCTGATGGCCGCCCAGAATATTCTGTTGGGAGCCCACAGCCTGGGACTGGGAACCTGTCCGATTGGGTTTGCGGTTGCGGCCATGTATCGGGATCGCTCCATTCAGGTGAACATCGGGATACCGGCCGACGAATCGGTCCATGCGGTCTTGACGGTCGGCTACCCCGACGAAACCTGGCAGGAACTGGCCGACCGGAAGCCGGTCTCACCTCGGATTATTGGCGATTGAACCTGCTGATACGGGGTTGACTTGCCCATCGGGGGTGCTATGGTAGCGCGAAAAGTTTTCATGCAGACAGGCTTTCATGGCCTCCAGGAGATATGCAATGCCGATTTATGAATACCGCTGCAACCAATGCGGTCACGATTTTGAAGAACTGACGTTTTCCACGGGCGGTCCGGCGCCGGATTGCCCGGAATGCTGCCACAAGGACGTGGCCAAACTGATGTCGGCCGGTGCCATTCGTCCCAACGGGGTGCCCAGCGGATCAGGCGGTTTCACTCCGCCAGCCTGCAAGACATCGCACGGGATCGGCTGAAAGCCCTGATGCAAGCCTTAGGTTAAGGTTAAAAGCAATCTCAAAAAAGTCTGCTTGTCGGGCGTAGCCTTAGACGAAGACTGATTGTCCCAATCGCGACGTTGGGCGCTAAATTTAAACCCTCGAAATACTATGGTATTACTCCGGTTCAAATATAGCGCCCGCCTTGATTTGGGCGTAGATTCCGCGCTCTTTGGCGGGGAACCGAAATCCATTTTTTGAGATAACTTCTATTAAAGTTATACAACCCGTCACCTGGCCAGTCGTTCAGCGAGATGACGCGCATTTCCCACGCACAATCTGGCAACAGGGCCCATGGTTACGCCAGGCTTGGTCGCCGGCATGCGCCCATATTTGAGAACCTTTAAACCCGGAACCTGCAGGCCATGGCCACCCTGAACTGGAAGATATTTGGGGTCCTTTTTTTCTCTTTGTTCACCGCTGTGACCGGGGTCGGCATCGTGGTCCCGCTGCTGCCGGTATACGCCCATGAATTGGGTGCCGGGGGCTTTGCCATCGGCCTCATCTTCGGTTCCTTTTCCCTTTCCAGAACGTTCAGCCTCTCCTATTTCGGTAAGAAATCGGATGAACATGGCCGGCGGCCTTACATCGTGTCGGGGCTGCTGGCTTACACCTTTATTTCACTGGCGTTCATGCTCTCGAGTTCAGTGACCGCCCTTATAGCGATTCGCTTTTTCCAGGGAATCGCTTCGGCCATGATGATGCCGGTCATCCAAGCCTATGTGGGCGATATCACCCCACCGGGCCGGGAAGGCACCACCATGGGACTGTTCAATGTGGCCATGTTTTTCGGCCTGAGCATCGGGCCGGTACTGGGCGGTTACATTAACGACCGCTTCAGTCTGGATACAGCCTTTTTGTGTATGGGCCTGCTCGCAGGTACCAGTTTTTTATTGTGCGTCTGCCTGTTGCCGCCTACCCGTTCCGAAAAAGTAGTCGTGGTTGCTGCCCAAATCGTTCCCTGGCGACGGTTGCTGGTCGACCGCGATATAATTGGCCAGTTCGCCATCCGCTTTGCCTACGCAGCCTGTATAGGCGTCATTTGGGGCTTTTTACCGGTCCTGGCCACAACAAATCTCAGCCTGTCCAGTTCGACGGTCGGCTTTTTGGTCATGATCGGCATATTCATCAGCGGCATCCTGCACTTTCCCATGGGCACCCTGGCTGACCGGACCAATAAAAACGTACTGGTTATTACCGGCGGCCTGGTCGGCGCCCTGGGGGTCTTTCTTTTCAATTGGGCCGAAAGTTTTCAAGCGCTGCTTGCGGCCAACGTGCTTTTCGGGGTGGGGGGCGGCATTGCGACTCCGGCCCTGATGGCCCTGGTCGTCATCAAGGGCAACGAACACCGCGCCATGGGGTCCATCATGAGCCTGCTGACCATGGGACACAGCCTGGGGATGCTGACTGGATCAATGGCAGCCGGCCTCATGATGGACATTGCCGGCCTCAGACAGGCCTTTTTGCTTGGTGGGGTCCTTATGGCGGCGGCCGTGGTTTTTTTCGTGCTCTGCACCGATAAGACGGCGGGCAACGATGGCCGTGTTTCAACGGGGCGAAATTTACCATCCGAGTAGAAGCTAACTCAAAAAAGTCTTTTGGCCCAATCTCGGCGTTGGGCAGGGCTGGGGAGTTCGGTGAAAGACGGTCAGCCGGAGCTTTCATTTAGCTGGTCGGCATTCGCAAACAATTGCTGCAAAGCCTGATTCACATCCTCCAACCGGACCCGGGCCTGGGTCGGATCCCCTTCCAGACAGGCTGTTTCCAGTAATTCAGCCGCCAGTTTCAAATCAACGGCAGAGATATTCCCGGCGGCCCCTTTGAGTGAATGGGCCTTTTTCCGGGCAGCCGTATAATCGGCCTGGTCGAGCAGGCCGGCAAATTCTGAATTAACATCCTGATAATACTCGCAGTATTCGTTTAGTATATCCAGATAGAGGTCTCGGGAGCCACCGACCCGCGCCAGGCCTTCTTGGAAATCCAGGCCGGGCAGATTGTGTAGAGTGAAGTCTGGATCAGTTTGATCCTCGTCCGCGGTAGCCAACGATACCTTACCGTAACCACCCCCTTCGACCGCATTGCCAATGGCCTGAAACAACAGCTCGGGGTCAATGGGTTTGGAGATATAATCATTCATCCCGACGGCCAGGCATTTTTCCCGGTCACCCGCCATGGTGTGAGCGGTCATGGCAATGATCGGCAGGTCATTCAGGCCGAGTTCATTGCGGATAACGGTGGTCGCCTCCCGGCCGTCCATCTCGGGCATCTGAATATCCATTAACACCAGGTCAAAATCTCCGTCTCGCACCGCTGCAACCGCTTTGGCCCCGTTCTCGACGACTTGCGGATCGATGCCGCCCAGCATCAAAATCTCCTTGGCCACTCTCTGGTTGATCGCGTTATCCTCGACCAGCAGGACACGGAGGTCGGTAAAATGATCGGGTGTTACCAGGCGCGGCTGCAGCTCCGGCCGGCGGGCCTGCTTGAATCCCAGTACCTCAACCATGGCATCGAAAAGTCCCGAATGCTTAATCGGTTTCACCAGATAGTGTTCGATGCCGGCTTCGCTGGCCCGCCGCATTGCCTTTTCACTTCCAATTGCGCTGATGATGATAACCGGTACCTGGTTGCCGTCGCTCAGTTCCCAGATGCGTTTTATGGCGGCAATGCCGTCCATTCCCGGCAGACCGATATCCATGAGCACCAGATCCATGGGATCGTCGTCCAGGGTCGCGGAGTATAAGGTCAGGGCCTCCTCTCCGGTACCTGCAATCACTGCCCGGCAGCCGAACGATTCGACCAGGCGTTTAATCACATGCAAGGTAATCCGGTTGTCGTCGACAACCAGCACCCGGGCATTGCGCATGGATTCCGGAACCACCAGCTTGCGCTCGGCATCATCAGCGGCTACCTCAAAAAGGGCGGTAAACCAGAATGAGCTCCCCTTACCGGGTTCACTCTCGACCCATATTTGGCCACCCAGCATATTGACGATCCGTTTGCAGATGGCCAGCCCCAGACCGGTGCCGCCATATTTGCGGGTGGTGGATCCGTCGGCCTGCGTGAACACATCGAAGAGTTTTTCTATCAATTCCGGTGGTATGCCGATGCCGGTGTCCCGGACGCAAAAAAGCAGTTCAACCGAGTCGGCTTCTTGTCCCTTTACCTCCACCGAAATGCAGATCTCACCTCTCTGGGTAAACTTCAGCGCATTTGAAACCAGGTTCATGATCACCTGTCTGGTGCGCAGCGGATCTGAAATCAGCCTATCCGGGACATCGTCGGCAATATCGGTAATCATTTCCAACTGCTTGCGGGACATACGCTCGATAAACACCTCGGGGATTTCGCCCATCATGGTGCGCAGCGAAAAGGGGATCCTTTCAAACTTCATCTTATCCGCCTCGATTTTGGAAAAATCAAGGATGTCGTTGATCAGTTCCAACAGCGATTGGCCGGAAGATTGGATAATTTTGAGGTATTCACTCTGCTTGCGATCGAGCCGGGTATTCATGATCAGATCACACATACCGATTATCCCGTTCATCGGTGTGCGGATCTCATGGCTCATGTTGGCCAGGAACTCACTTTTGGCCACACTCGCAGCCTCTGCCTCGGAGGCCAATTTGCGGGCTTTTTCAATGGACGCTTCCAACATGGCGGTCCGATCGGCGATGTGCAATTCAAGTTCTTCGTTCAGCTGGCGCAGCTCCGCCTCCACGTTCTTCCGTTCAGTAATATCTTCATGAATACCTTCAATCCACTTGATCCTGCCATTTACATCATACTTCACCTTGGCGGTACACTGGGTGTAAATGATGGTCCCATCCCGCCGTTTTAGTTTGAGCTCCAAGCCCTCAACGCGGCCCTTCTCGGCCACCGCCTGCATGAAAATCGAGCGGTCTTGTGGATTATCATAAAACTCTTTGACCGCAAGGCCGATCACATCGTCGGCCGAGTCATAGCCGAACATCTCCGCAAAACCGGCATTGGCTCTGATAATGCGGCCTTCCGGCTCACCGGCCACCCTGTAAAGGCTGATATTCAAATCCCCAATCAAGGTGTGATATTCTTCTTCAGTCTCTTTAAGCTCTTGTGATTTTCTGGCGACCAGCTGACGCAACCGTAGGTTCCCCAGCCAAGCCAAGAGAACCATCAAGGCCAACACAACGATAATAAGGCCGAAATAGAATAGAAATCCCGGCACCGGGCCGTTACGCTCGGCGGCACCCGCCGGAACAGCCGTGCCCCAGATCAACGCAAGGGCAATTGTTGTCGGAAGCAATCTTTTCATCTCAAAGCTCTTCGGGTATAAAACTTACGACCTCATCTATGCGGGCGGCATCTGCCAGCAACATGACCAACCGATCGATTCCCAGCGCAGTGCCGGCTGCCGCCGGCATGTCGGTTAGGGCCGCCAAAAAAGTCTCCGGCTGGGGATAACGCGCTTTGCCATCCGCGGCCCGCTGGGTCAACACCGCTTCGAACCGGGCACGCTGTTCAACCGGATCGGTTAATTCGCTGAAAGCGTTGCACAGCTCCAATCCAGCAATATAGAGTTCGAATCTTTCGGCAATATACGGATCGGCGGCCTTGCGCCTGGCCAGCGCAGCGCACTGGACCGGATAATCATATAAAAATACCGGTCGGCCGGTGCCCAGGGCCGGTTCAATTTCCAACCCCAGGATTTCGTCAAAGCGGCCGGTATGAAGCGCGCGGGTGACCGACAGGGAACCAAAGCGCGCAAACGCCTCGGCTACCGTCAACCGCGGCCAGGGGCCTTCCAGATCAATCACTGCGCCCCGATACTGCAAACCAGGCAGTCCCAGGCAGTTGACAATGTAATTTATCAGCTGTTCGCATTGCGTCATCATATCTCGGTAATCCGCATGGGCGGTGTACCATTCCAGCAGCGTCATTTCCGGCAGGTGCCGGTCCCCCCGCTCTCCGGCGCGGAAACAGGGGCAAATCTGAAATATCCTGTCATACCCGGCGGCCAGCAGCCTTTTCATACACAGCTCCGGGGACGCCTGCAAGAACCATCCTCCCGCAGGCGGCACTTCGATATGGGCCTCCGGTGCCGGCGCCGGAATTCTGACCGGGGTCTCGACTTCCAGGTACCCGGCGTTTTGGAAAAACGCCCGCACCGCCCTTAAGACCTGGGCACGTATTTCAAGCTGCCGCCTGATCCGGCTTTGCCTGTATGGGTTCAAGCCCCCCCCTGCTGCTACGTTCCGGCTTTTGGGTAATCCCGCCAAACCGGAATAAGGTCTTATCCCGCATCCTTCAAGCGTATCCGGCCCGCTGTTGCAGTTCAGAAACGGTCGCCGATACCCGGCCGCAACTTTTTTTCGAGGAACTGGTCCGCAACCCGATCCTGCAGGTAGGCCCGGTCGCAGGAATACGTGTCTAGACCTGCATACCACTGGTGCCCGCGCTCTTGACAGCGGGGGCAGGCCTTGCGCGGGATGTGGATGGCCGTTATCCGGCTGGAATTGCCGGCCTCGGAATCAATACGCAGGGCTCCGTTGCAATCCGGGCAGATGGTTATCCGGTCCTGCTGCTTCTCCATGATTTGATCCGTATCATAGAAAATATTGCGATCACGGACAAGATAATCCCGTCCGCTGCACATGGTTTCCCGCATGCGCGTGCGCTGCTGCCAGAGCCCCAGTACCGTCTCACCCACCTTCTCGATATAGGCGGTAATGTCCGGATTCTGCTGAATCCGATCAGGATCGTAATCCGGTTCCCGCACATGGGAATAATCCATCCCCGCCATGGCCAGAACGATCCCCAGGTTGACATACGGCAGCGCACCTTCAATGGAATAGCCGCCCTCTAAAACGGCAATGTCCGGTTTCAGCAAAGCCGTAAGGTCGGCATAGCCCTGGGCACAGAAGTTCATGTTTGTGATGGGATCGGAATAGTGGTTGTCCTGTCCGGCGGAGTTGACGATCAAGTCCGGTTTGAAATCCGCGAGTATCGGCAGCACGATATGCTCCACGGCATACAGGAAACCCTCCGCTGAAGTCTGCGGCGGCAGGGGAATGTTCAGGGTGGTACCTATTGCACTGCCTCCCCCCATTTCACCGGTGGCGCCAGATCCGGGGTAGAGGGTCCGGCCGTCCTGGTGAATAGAGATGAACAGCGTGTCCGGATCATACCAGTATATATCCTGAGTGCCGTCCCCATGGTGGCAGTCCGTATCGATGATCGCCACTTTGTCCACCTGATAGGCCTGGCGCAGGTATTCGATCATGATGGCTTCGATATTGACAGCACAGAATCCACGCCCCCCATGCACGACCCGCATGGCGTGGTGACCCGGGGGACGGACAAGCGCGAATCCCCTTTCGATCTGATTTTCCATGATGGCCGTGCCAATCGTCTTGGCCCCACCGGCACTGATAAAATGGGACTGGGTCATCACTCCCCGGGGATCAGGGACACAGAAATGTACCCTGCGGACATCGTCGCCCGTTACCAGGTCGGGCTTGAGCTCGGTAATGCCGGCAATGTCCAATAGCCCTTCTTCCAGGATCTGGTCCTGGGTATAGAGCAAGCGCTCCTCCCGTTCCGGGTGACTGGCACTGATGGCCCAGTCATAGGCAGGGAAAAAAACGAGTCCGGTGGTATGGTTGGCTTTGAGCATCTTCACAGCAGCGCTCCTGCGATCGGGTCGTATCCATGGATAAGCCCCGGTTTGATCTGGGCCTTTACGAGCATGATCCGACCGGTCGTATTGAATCCCCGGACCATGTTGAACGCGCTCTCATCCACGATCTCCATCTCCAGGTGCCCTGGATCGGCGCCCAGGGCCAGCGCTTTGGCTTTCAACAGCTCCAAGGTCTGCTGGCGTGCTTTTTCTTGGGTGAAGCTGTTGCCGACACGTTTGTGGAAATGCTCCTCGGGAGCCATAGCCACCCCTTGTTGCGTATCGGCCCAAAGCGATACTTCGGTGGTTGTGCGGGCCAGGGCGGCCCCGATGGCATTGGCCACCTCCCAGCGGGGAACGACCCCCACCTGCCAACCGGATAATTCTTCGAGTCGGCCGGCAAATGCGGCGGCCGGCCCGCCCAGCACGAGTATTTTTTGAGGGTTCACGCTGTGACCTTCCAGCATTTCGTGGACGGTATACACCGGTTGACTGTTAATCCGGGCAATCATTTGCCGGGCCTGTTCCAGAATTTTGGCACAGGTGTGATTGAAAATTTCTTCGGCTGCGGCCGTCACAGACAGGCCCAGGTCAGCGGCCAACCCGGCCAACCCCTCCCGGGCGGCTGCCTGGCCGGAGCCCTTGATGATCCCTAAAACCAACATGGCATCCGTGGGGGTGGGGGCGGGTCCGCCGTAGACCATGGCCGGCCCCCTGCGCTCCGGCCCCACCTGTAGCTGCCCCGCGACAACCTGGACAAGACTGTCGCCGCCCACGCCGATGGAATGTGTTTTCAAAGATCTAACCAGCGTTTGCAGAGGTTGGATGTCAGTCCCCTTGGGATCGAGCAGGGGGGCGTTTTTGACCATCACCGCCATATCGGTAGTCGTGCCCCCGATATCCATAACCAGGCACTCTTCTTCATCGGGGGCGAAGGCCAAAGAGCCCATGACACTCGCGGCCGGTCCGGAGAGAATCGTCTGGGCCGGGAAATCGATGGAGGCCTCCAGGTTCATATTGCCGCCGTCGGCTTTCAGGATCCGAATAGGAACTTTCAGGCCTTTGCTTGCCAAAGATTTCTTGACAGCCGTGAAAAACTCCCGATGGATGGGATAAACCGCGGTGTTGAGATAGGTGGTGGCGATTCTACGGGGAAAGCCGAGGTTGCCCGAAACCCAATGCCCCAGGAATACTTTTTTAAACCGGGAGTCGATCAGCCCGGCAATCGCCACTTCATGGGCCGGGTTACGGGTCGAGAATTTACCAACCACACCAACCAATTCGATGCCCCTGGCCAACATCTGGGCGGCAATGGCTTCGATCTGGGCTGGATCGATAGCGGCGGTTTCGCGGCCGCGGTGATCAATGGCCCCGGCCACGACATGGTAATCCTCACAGGTACGGTAAAGCTTAGGGTCTATCCCCGGGCCGCCGGCCACCAGCATACCGACCCTCGGGATCTTGCCCTGAACAACGGCATTGGTCGTCAGGGTGGTACTCAGCACCAGGCGTTGGATGGTTTCCGGGGGAATGCCGCTGGTAATCTGATCGATGCCGTCCAGGACAGTTTGGAACAGGTCTTCGGTGTTGGTCGTGATCTTGACGGACCCAACCAGGCCCTCATTTCCCAAGAGCACCACATCCGTGTGGGTACCGCCGACATCCAGACCGATTATCATGAAGCTCCCCAGGCCCGTGTAATTTGGTTATCTATAAATAAATTTAGGGCTTATGCTAAACCAAGTGACCCCTGGATGTCAATCATTCAACCAGCACGACAGACCCTGGTCGGCTAAGGGCGCGCTTATATTAGGCGGGTATGTTGGGCCATTGGGTGAGTTTGCCCTGATAGTTTTTCAGGGTATACTCTTTTTCATCCTTCCCCATGATGTAATAATCGGGCATCAGTGGAATCTTACCGATATTGGTGGCGATCACGTACATGGGCTGGGCCAGGCCGGTGGTATGGCCGCGGATAGCATCCCGGATCAACTCGGCACCCTTTTCCACGGTTGTCCGAAAGTGGTCGATGCCGGGGGCCGGTTCGCAATAGAACACGTAATAAGGTCGTATCCGCACCTGCAGCAATTTCTGGTGCAGCCGCCGAAAGGTTTCGGTATCGTCATTGATCCCCTTGAGCAGGACGGCCTGATTGCCGACGTTCACGCCACAGGTGAGCAGGTCGAAAATCGCCCGGGCCGTTTCCGCGGTTATCTCCTTGGGATGGTTGCACTGGGTATTGATCCAGAGCGGGATCTTATGGTAAGGGCTCAGGATTTTTTTAAGGGCCGGCGTGATTCTCTGGGGCAGGACGATCGGGGTCCGGGTCCCGAAACGAATCATCTCCAGGTGGTCGAGTTCCCGCAACTTGCGGATCAAGTATTCGATCTTGTCGTCGGACAGGATGAAAGGATCCCCGCCGGTGATCAGTACGTCCCGCACCTCCGTGTGCGCCTTGATCCAAGCCAGGCCCTCTTCCAGATCCATGCGGAACTGAATGTCCCGGTCCACGACCAACTCCTTGCGAAAGCAGTGTCGGCAGTAATTGGCACACACATCGGTGACGGTAAAGGCCACCCGGTCGAGGTACTGGCGGGCGATACTGTCTGGCCGCACCTCGTCGGTGCTGCGGTTTTCTTTCCAGATCAGGTAGTTGTCCACACCGTACTCATTGACGGTCTCTTCCATGGAAGGCAGCACCTGCCGCCGAATCGGGCAGTTGGGATCTTTGGGATCCATCAGGGCCGCGAAATAGGGAGTTGTGCCCCACTTGGTATTCAAGGTGGTGATCGCCTTTTCCTCATCCGGCGTGACCTCGATATAGTCCTGCAAACGTTCAAGGGTATTGACACTGTTTTGAAGTTGTTCTACCCAGGCTTCCATTTGATCTTCTCCTTGCCATTGCTACTATTTGGGCCCCAAAGGCGGTTGACGTATTCGCCGGGCATTAACGACTCAAATACTTACTGTGTTCTCTGGGGGTCACGTGGGTGCGGTGCTCCTCCCAGTCGTTTACTTTGAGGGCCATGTAGTTGTTATATATGCGCTCGCCAAGCGTCTCTTTGAGAAATTTGCTGCGCTCGGCCTCTACCAGGGCCTCATACATGCACTTGGGCAGAAATCGCCGATCCCAAACCTTCATTTTCCAGTTCTTGCGGTAGGTACTGCCGGATATGGGCGGCCCGGCATCGAGTTCCTCCCGAATCCCGGCCAACCCCATGGCGATCAACACGGCTATCTGTAGATAGGGGTTCCCGCAGGGGTCCGGGCTGCGCAGTTCCAGACGGGTACTCTGCGGGCTGAGGGCATACGGAATCCGGACCATGGAACTGCGGTTGCTAAAACCCCAGTTACGCACGACGGGGGCTTCCCGTTCAATCACGTAGGCTTTGTAGGAATTGAGCGTGGAAGCCATGATGATAGAGGTTTCGCGGGCATATTTCAGGATCCCCGCGATAAACTGCCGGGCGATTTTACCGATATGCTTGGGGGCGGCCGGATCGTAAAAAGCGTTCCGCCTCTCGCCATCTTGCATGGAAAGATGGATATGAAAAGCATTACGGTTATACCCGTCGAACGGTTTGGGCATGAAAGCGGCATGGTAGCCATGTTCAGCAGCCACTTTCTGGGTCACGTAATTGAACAGCACCGTCCGGTCGGCACCATCCAGGGGGTCCGTACACTCAAGGTTGATCTCATGCTGAGAAGGGGTTACCTCGTGGTGCGATTTTTCAAACGTGATACCGCATTCCGCCAACACGGCAATTATCCGGTCACGCACCGCTTCACCCTTGTCATGGGGACTTGCCTGAAAATAACCCCCGTTATCCGTGTGGGAGTCCGCGTCGAAGGTATCCCCCTTCAAAAGGAAAAACTCGTGCTCCGGCCCCACGGTGAACGTGTATCCAAACGTCTTTTCAGCTTCATTCAGCACATTCTCCAAAACGGCCCGGGGATCGGCCTGGGCGCGCTGCCCCGCTTCATTGTAAACGTCCCCGATAAAAAAACCGACTTTTTCAGCGGTGAAGTTTACCGCACGGTAGCTCTCCTTGACCGGTTTAAGAATGCGGTCGCTTTTTTCCACGGCCGCAAAACCGGCGATGGAGCTGCCGTCGAACCCAATCCCCGTTTGACAGATGGCTTCCATGTTATCCGGATTCACCGGCAGGCTCATAATACGGCCGTGCAGATCGGTGAAAAAAATCTTGGTCGAATCCATCGACTTCAACGCGTTCAAAGTTGTTTGGAAATCACCCATTCCAGCGCTCCCATTCCGCCCCATTAGGAGAAGGCTCTTGTAGTTGGTTTGTCCACCAGGGTAACGTCACGGTGCAATCGGCCATAATTTATAAGTTTCACTTAATCCAGATGCCCATAACAATCCCCCTTTGAAATTGCAATTGTTTTGTCCGTTTTTGATCGAACTTTGAATTGAAAAATATCCCGATACGTGGGATATTTGCGCCACTTTACCAACCTTAAAACTGAACCGCAAAATGATCCCTGACAACCTGCGTACATACATCCTTCAAAGCACCCCCGATATGTTTGCCCTGTTGGAAGACCTGGTCCTGATCCAGAGTTCCAGCTACAACAAAGTGGGCGTAGACCGGGTTGCCGCGCGGATAGCGGACGAATTCAAAGGCGACGCCATTGCCTGTGAAACCGTGCCCCAGACCAAAGCGGGCAATCACCTCGTTGCCCGTACCAGCGCAGTCCCGCGCAGCAAGCACCAAATCCTGCTCAGTGGACACATGGATACGGTCTTTCCGTCCGATACCGATTTCAATTGGTATAAAGAAGATGCCGCGCACTGTTACGGACCGGGCGTCGCCGATATGAAGGGCGGGCTGGTGGCGGGTATCTATGCCTTGAAAGCACTGGCCGCCGGGGGGCTGTTAGACGCGATCCCGGTATCCTTCGTATTCAATTCCGATGAAGAGATCGGCTCCGGGTCTTCCCGGGATCTCATCCGCGCAGAAGCGTGCCGCAGTTTGTTCGCCCTGGTACTTGAGTGCGGCGGCCGGAACGGTGAGATCGTGACCGGTCGCAAGGGCAACATCGCCCTCAATCTCAATGTCCGGGGCCAGGCCGGGCACGCAGCCTATGCCGGGCCTGATAAAGGCAGCGCCATTTTAGAACTGGCCCGCAAAACAATCGCGTTTGAAAACCTGAATGATCCGGAGAATGGCATTACGGTAAACGTGGGGCTTGTGACGGGCGGCATCGGGTCCAATACGGTTGCGGAGCACGCGTCCGCCAAAATTGACTTTCGTTTCGCTGCCCGAAAAGATTATGCCAATTTGCAAGAGGAGATCGAACGGCTGGCCGCACGCTGCAGCGTGCCCAACACCTCGGCCAGTTACGAGATTACCAGCACACGTCCGCCCATGCCGGCAGGTGAGCACAATGAGACTCTATTTGAAGTAATCGCCTCGACCGCGACTGAAATG
>Ga0126326_1000055_pt1 | contig 71129 bp, 63 predicted proteins | sample InaspJWI67metaG_FD_94485 | JGI IMG/M metagenome (GOLD analysis project Ga0126326, IMG submission 94485) | Marine gutless worms symbiont microbial communities from Oahu, Hawaii - Inanidrilus sp. 1 OAHU.JWI-67 metaG | ecosystem: Host-associated > Annelida > Digestive system > Unclassified | place... | reverse complement strand
TTTTTCGATACACTGTCGGACATGGTGGCCTCCTTCCCTGGCTAAATGTTTGGTCTCGCAACCTTTATTTAACCATATCGAGGCCACCGCCTCAAATGTGCGAAAAATATTATACGTTATGTGGTCAGCATACAGGTTGATGCAGACCTTGCGTGGGCTTTTTTTGTTCATTTCGAGGATCTCTTGGACTCGGGCGTAGATCGCGTCCACCTTCCGGGTGGCTCGGTCCGCAGTGCTGCCGTCCTGCTTATTCCCAAATATCCATTTCAACCCGGATCTGCCGGGCTCGTAATCTATTTTTTTATCAAACCTTTCAAGATCTTGCGGGCTTTGATAGCGAACAAGCGCGTGCAGGGTTTCAAGGGTCTGCCAGACGCCCTCGGCAGCCGCCCCTAAAGAGATGGGCCACAAGAGACAGAGCAGAACCAAGCTGCAAATTATAGCGTGAGTTTTACGCATGCACTTTACCACAACACATTCATGCCCGTTCGCGGGCATTTCACAATCTATCGGTGTATTTACGAACGCAGTTTGTCAGGTAGGATATCGGCGGATTTCGGCCAATCTTTAGATTGATAAGGTCTAAAGGCTAAGAGCTAAAGGCTTTTTCACCACCCGCTGCGCTAGAGACACAGAGGACACAAAAAAACCCGAAAAGTGATCCGCTTCGCGGAAAAAGCAAGTTCAAAACGATTAACCAGGCAAATTTCTTGAATTGATGCGGTGTTCCTCCGCGGAGCGGATGCGGGTTTTTTGAGAATTGATTTGACTGAATTCTCCAAAAAAAAGAAATCTCCGCCCTTCTCTGTGATCTCCGTGTCTCGAGCGGAGCGGGTGGTGAGATAGGTTTGCGGGTGGGATTTTGGACTATACTATTTTTTCAGCAATAAGGCCTCGTCAATTTTAATATCGGCTTGAGCTTTGAGGGTGTCAATCCAGGCGGCCAGCAGTTTGGTTTTTTTCTCCTCCTTCAGAACCTTTATGAGCTGTTTTTCCGCATCCGGCGTGGGCGCCGGGGCATCCTGCGGTCCCCGGGTCCGGTTATAATGCACGGTAATTTCCTCTTTTGAAATCACCACACTGGTGTCTATCTCATCGCCTTTCATCTCGAGCAGGTTGCGGACCAGGGTCGCCTCCCAGTAGCGCTCGATGGTTTTGATGAATTTCTCGGAGCGATCAAGTTTCAACCGCTGGGCCTCCTGGATAAGGACCTCCTTCCGGATCATTTCATCCAGAAACGCCCGGGTGCTCTGTTGGTCCGGTACAAAATCGTGATATAAACTGACTTCGTGGGCCAGGCGGGCCCGGAATTCATCCAACGTTACCGTATAATCGTTGATAGACACTACCACCGGGCCATCCCCCGCGCTGTCCGGGGCGCAGCCCGTGAAACAGATTAGCGGCACAAGTAACAGAACAGCCATACCACTGAGTTTCAAGATCCGGTGAGGCTTGTTGTCATTTGCCGGCAGCATATTCGCAAGGACCTCCTGGTTACAACGATGTCAGACCTTCCCTGATGGCATATTTGGTGAGTTTGGCCACATTGCGGATTTCAAGCTTGGTCATGATCTGGCGTCGATGGGTTTCGACGGTTTTGATACTGACATTGAGATCGTCGGCAATTTCGCGGGTACTGAGCCCCTCGGCGATGAGCTGCAGGACCTCACGCTCGCGGTTGGTGAGGGCCTCTGCGGCCGGTGCCCGGTTCTGTTTCAGGCTGTTGAAATAGTTGTCCAGGACGGAGCCCGCCACCTTGCGGCACAGGTAGGTTTTTCCTTCGGCCACCGCATCAATGGCCTCGGACATCTCTTCGAACATGCAGTCTTTGACCATATAGCCGCAGGCACCGGCTTTGATCATGCCTTCTACGTAACGTTTGGCGGAATGCATGGAAAGGGCCATAATCTGCACGTCATTGGTATAATTTGTAATCTGGCGCGTGGCTTCCAGGCCGTTCAACTTTGGGAGTCCGATATCCATGAGCACGATATCCGGGGTGAGTTGCATGGCCATTTTCACGGCCGCCCGGCCATCGTGCGCCACGCCCACCACGTCAAGATCCGGCCGGCTGTTTATGAGCGCACACAACCCCTCTGCCATCAGCTTGTGATCTTCCGCAATTAAGATGCGCATCTTTCCGCTCCCTTGCATGCACGTGCCGTCAGTCTATGCGACAGGGCACCCGAACGGTCACTTCCGTAAAATCGCCCGGTCGTGAATGAATCATCAGTTCACCGCCAAGGCCAGCCAGCTTCTCCTTGATCGCGGGCAGCCCGCTGCCGGTTCCCTGCACGCTAGCGGTCATCTTCTCATTTCCGTTGAATCCGATCCCATCGTCCCTGACCGTGGCCACCACGCGGTCGCCGATTTTGTCGATTGCCACCACAACACATTCCGCCTGGGCGTGTTTGGTGGCATTCACTATCATTTCGCAGACGCAGCGATACAGAAGGGCCAATACAGCCGTGTTGGCCTTGATGGGTTGGCGGGTAAAATCGGTCTGAAAACTGACCGCGCAGTTTGTCTCGATCTTTTCGACAAAAGCCGCGACCGCCTCCTTTATACCTAGCTCATAAAGAATCGGCGAACTTAAGCGGGTGGTCAGGCTACGGGCCTGGCTGACAATGCGGTCCACAATCCCAATTACCTGCCCGACGGCTTCACGATTGTCCGCGGCCGGCCATTTACCCGTAATTGCTGCAATTTCAGCTTTGTGATCAGCAGGTCCTGGCCGATATGGTCATGGAGTTCTTCGGCGATACGTTTACGTTCGGCTGCTTCACTGGAAAGGAGTTGTGAGGTCAGCGTCCTGATCTCGGACTTGTAATGGTAGAGGCTGCTCCCTATGGCTGAGATTTCCCGGGCCTGGGTTTTAACTTGCTCTTTGAGCCGAGTGTTCTCCAATTTGAGTGCGCGTAGCTCTGCTTGAGCTTTCTGATTGTGTGCCGGATTATGAGATAGTTTATTCCCTTGCATCAGGGTGCCCGCCTGTGAATAAAGGTACGGATGCAACAAGTCACTCAAGGATCCAAATTGTTTGAAAGTGATAAAATCGGTGGTTCGGACGGATTCAGGTCAGGTAGGCAAAACCGGCTGCATCTGGAACAGGATGAAAGGATTGTCGTAGCTTTGCGATTGGTGCTTCGCAGCCGCTTGTCAGCCTGAATAAGGTGCCTGCTATGAGCTAGGGGAGAAGCCTGTCCAAGGTTTTCCCCTAGATACTTCTCATATTATTCGCCCGATCATCTTACTGACGGCCAGCTTACAACCTGCAATTGAAATTGTAAAGACTGAATATGTACCATATTGTACCTATTAATTTTGGGACTTTTCAAAGCCCTCTTTTCGTATGAAAAATCAGTTCCAGCCCTAGTTTTCGGGCAGCAAACCAGAGCCGTGCGGCCTATTGGAAAATAAATGAGATAAGCCTGGTTATACAGACAAGTTTTTGGGTTGTGGCATAAAGGGTAACCTAATTACACCTGGTACAGACTTGTAACTGCAGAAAAAATGAGCGTCCGACCAGGTCTCTTTTTCAGAAAATCACATTGACATCCCGCGGGGCTAAAAAATAAGATCAGATGTCATGCTACCGTCTACCGACGTAACGAGCAAAACCTGATGGGGGCACCATGAAAACTTTTTTAAACCGTAGATCCTTTTTGAAGGCCGGGCTGATAACGACCGGTGCGGCGCTCTCCGCCAGTTTGCCGGCCCCGCCAAAAGCCCTGGCTGCCGGGACGCCGGAACTTTGCACGCTCCTGGATGTTCGCAAATGCATCGCCTGCGGGGAATGTGTAGAAGCCTGCCGCGATGTCAATGAGCATAAGTTCCCCGAGCCGGAGGGACCCATGCCTGATATGGTGCCCCGCAACAGGGTGAAGATCGCCGACTGGTCCGCGCCGGAGAAACGGGAAGTCGACCATCGCCTCACCCCGTACAACTGGATTTTCATCCAGACTGCCGAAGGCCAGTTCAAGGACGAAGATTTTGAAATCAACATCCCCCGGCGCTGCATGCACTGTCGCAATGCGCCCTGCTCAAAACTCTGCCCCTTTGGCGCAGCATTTACCCAGCCCAACGGCATCATTCGGATCCATCCGGAAGTCTGCATGGGCGGTGCTAAATGTAAACGGGTCTGCCCCTGGCATATCCCTGAAAGACAATCCGGGGTGGGTCTGCACCTGAACTTGCTACCCCAATACGCCGGCAACGGCGTCATGTACAAATGTGATCGCTGCTACCATCGCATCGCAGAGGGCGAAGTGCCGGCATGTGTGGAAGTGTGCCCCGAAGATGTCCAGCAGATTGGCCCCCGGGCAGAGATGGTAGCCAAAGCCTATGCCCTGGCAAAAGAAATCGACGGGTATGTCTACGGCGACAAAGAGAACGGCGGCACCAACACAGTGTATGTATCGCCCGTCCCCTTTGACGTCCTTAATAAGGCCATCGAGAAAGGTCCGGGAGAACCCCACCTGAAACCGGTGACGGATGTTATGGCTTCGCCCAACAACTGGACAACTGCCTTGGCGGTGGCTCCGGTCGCCGGCGTTCTGGGAGCGCTGGCCCGCTTCAAGCCACTGGCCGAGAACCTGGATGCTGCAGAGGAGGATGTCGATGAAACCAAGCCCGAATAGTCGCGGTTTAAACTGGCTGTTTACAGCGGCTCTGCTCGTCGCCCTGTTTACAGGGTTCGGCAACATGCCCCTATACGGCCGCTACTACATTGCCGATATCCCCGGGTTCCAATGGTCCGGAAATTTCATTGCCAACCTCAAGGTCCACCTGGTAACCGGCGCTTTACTGCTGGCCATAGCGGCCTACAGCCTGGTCGGTTTGGCCCGGCAGAATGACAAGTGGCGTGAGTTCCCGCTACACCGGAAACTGCTGCACATCGCGGTTGCCTTGGCACTTGCGTCGGGCCTGCTGGCGGTGCTGAAGAACTTTGCATTCCTCAATCCGGGTTTGGCCCTCAATATGACGATAACCTTTTTCCACTTGGGGTCGGCCGTACTGGTTGCCGTTGTGGGTGGATTGACCCTTGTGGCTCAAACGAAAAAAAGCCCATCTTAGGCGGGAAACCAGCCCCCGAATGCAGACACGCCTCCCCGTCAGGGTTTAGTCTGCCCTTAGAAACCAGGTTCTCAGGGCCAGGATGTTTTACTCAAGTGATAGAAGGTAGGTTCGCAGGTTGACCTTGGTGTTTTTTAGGCCGACTTTCTCCCTGATTTTCTGGCGGTGGTTCTTGGCCGTGATAGCAGAAATGTTTAAGATAGCTGCAATCTCCTTGACACTTTTACCGTGCCGAATCAGATTCGCCACCTCAATCTCGGTGGGGCTGAGGCTCAGGAATAACGTGGACATCTTGCGCGAGAAAGAGGACATGAGCATTTTGAGGCCGGCGTGCACTATCTCCAGGTGGTTTTTCTGATGATCGTTCAATCTCGTCTGCAGTACCCTTTCAAGAGATGGAAAAACCAGGTTATTCATATTGGCCCGAATGTTGTTTTCAAGGGTAGCCTTCGCCTCTTTCCGGTTCTTTAACAGTGCATTTAGGGCCAGGTTGGCGTTTTCAAGATCCCGGGCTTTCTGTTTCAATTCTTCTCGGGCCGTCTGCTTTTCAGTGACATCAATAAAGATGCCGTTGATATGCGTGATGTTTCCACCATCATCCCGAACCCCTGTTGACATCACCTGTACCCAGATTCATTCCATCTTGGCCGGGTGATAAACCCGACAGATTTCGTTAAACCGGGTTGTCTCCATGGCCTCACGATTTGCTTCCAAAACCCGTTCCAGATCATCCGGATGCACGTTCTTTATAAACTGGGCGGGTGAGTACTTCTCCGGGCCGATTCCCATAATCTCCTTTATAGAGGGGTTTATAAAGTTCACCTTGGCCCGGAAGGGTTTATTTTCAACCAGCGTCAATCGAAAAACGGCAAATCCGGCGGCGCTCTCCAGTATTGACCGCAGATGCTTTTCGCTGGTGTGCAAGGCTGAGGTGGTACGCTGCCGATCCAGTGCTACAGCCTCAAGTGCAGCGGACTGTTTCTGCATTGAATTTTCCGGGCTGCCCCGTTGTATCGCCAGACTCTTTTCAGCCTTGCTGCGCTTGATAGCCTGCACTATCAATGACGGCAGTGTTTGGAGATAGCTGCCCCGGGGCTCTTTGACCAGGTAGTCACAGGCGCCGGTCTTCATCACCTCGGCGGCTAAGTTTTTGTTACCGCAAGCGGTGGTTAAAATCAGCGGCTTGCCAGCAATCAGATCCAGCAGATCCAGCAGAACCCCATCGGTTAGTTTGTAATCCGCTATGATGATATCAACATCTGGAAATGGAATGAGGCTTCTAACTTCAGCCTGGGACCGAGCAACCAGATATTCATAAGGAAGCTGCTCTTCCTGGATAAATTGAGCCAGGACGGCCAGGTCACTTTCGTCACTTACAATATTCAGGATCTTGACGAGTCTGTTTTCCAATTTAAAGCCCCTTGTCGGCATGTCGGTTAAACCGAAGGTTCACCCACCCTTGGCATAGGTCTGAGCGCGCTGCCCCACCTGACTTACCAGGGAACCGCCCAACCGGTTGGATAGCTACATCAGATATGCACCCACCGGGAGGCTGTCACCTATGGCCTTCAATGGGGTCTTCAGAGCCCGAGCCAGGTCACTCCAGGTAGAGCAGAAATGTGCGCAGGTTCATGTCCCGATTTTTTATACCGAGCTTCTCCCTGATTTTGTGGCGATGGTTTTTTACCGTTTTTATGGAAATTTTCAAGATATCGGCTATTTTCCTGGAACTTTTGCCCATTTTTACAAACTTGGCCACACGAATTTCAGCCGGACTGAGATCAAAATATCTCGAGTTCAGGCTATGCGAGAATGAGGACGCCACCTCTTCCAAATTTTCCTGGATAGACTCGATCAGGGCTAATTGACGCCTGTCGCGGGTCATATCGGCTAGTCGATCCAGAAACGGCAAAATCAGCAACTTTGTATTGGCAACCAGTTTATTTTCATACTCGACCCGATCCTGATTGCGCTGGTCGAGGATCGTGTTCAAGGCGCTGTTGAGTTCTTCAAGGCTACGGGCCTTACTTTTTAATTCGTCCTCCATACGTTTGCGCGCAATAATATTGCTCAAACTCTCGGCAATCGATTCGAGCAGGCCAATCTCCTTTTTTGAAAAGGGGCCGGCGTCTATCTCCGGTTTGCTCTCAAGGTAACAGACTTCCAAACTCCCGATTCGTTTCTCATACAATTTAATGTCGCAGGTTTGCTTCCATCGTGTTTCTATGAAGTTGATGGTCTGGACCTCAGATTCTTCAAGAATAATACGGACACAGGTAATATTGGGGTTCTGACAGGATGAGGCAATGAGATCCACCACGGCCCTCAAGGTAACCTCCAAGGGGATATCCGGACGGTCAAAAAGCTTGGAAATGCTCAACAGGCATTTGAGTTCTTTGACGCGTTCCACCAATAGTCGGGTGCGCTTGGTAACCATCTTTTCCAGATTGAAAAGCGAGGAATGCAAAGCGGCCTCGGCCTGCTTGCGCCCGGTAATATCCCGGCTTAAGGCGATTATCGTATCAAATTTGCCCTTTTCGGCCATCGGGACCCATTTGGTTTCAAACAGGGCTGTCTCGGAATTAGTCAAAGCGACATTCATCTCAATGGTCTGGGGCCCCGCACCCGACCGCATTTTTTCGAGGGTTTTCCGGACTTCAGCATGGGTATCGGGGGCCAGGAATTCAAATGCGGGTTTGCCGATGACATTATCCAATTTCTGAGATGGGTAGGGCCGATTCATATAGAGGATGTTACCATCAAGATCCAGAACCTGAATTATAGCATCGGTATTGCCGACCAAGGCTCGCCAGTTTTCGTCATTGTCCCGCATTATTTCATGGGCCTTCCGATAAACAGCGAGGTCTTTCTCCAGGGTTTTGATCTTTTCTTCCAATTCCGCGTAACTTGATTTTTGAGCCATTACACAACCCTTTCGGGCGGAAATTGCCCTGATTCCAGCGCGCGTCCTTGCGTCCGCATGGGCGCAATATATACCAGCAAACCTTCAATGCGCAACTCCAGTCATTGGACGCAACGCAGTCGGTGCACGCCATCGCTTGTCGACACCCGGCACTCGCAGACCAGACACAAGAACACTACAAAACGCCGTCATACCACTTCAAAGTCCCGATACCTCATCAGAGTATAAGCGCTCCGGAATTGCAAGCGCTGGCATGCCGTAAACCTTACTTGGGAGGAGATTAGAAGCTACACTGGGTGCCGGGGAGAATATTCCGGTCACCCTGGTGCGGATTACCATTGAAAAGGCAGGATGGCGCGGTCGGTGCATGAGCTGCATAAATGTCATAGGTACCGCTGCTGCAATACTGCAAGGAAGCATGGATAGAAGGACCAGGCTGTGGATTGCCCCTAAAAGGGATGTACATCAAATAATTGATCTCGGTTTTATCCAAATTGGCTTCCAACTGGTGCAATCAGGGAGGCACGGAGCACTGCTGGGGAGGGGTGGGATGTGAGACAGCCTGTGAATCGATATATGCCGATTCCATCAAGCTGACCTGTCTGGGCTCTCCGTGCCTCCCTGATTGCGCCAGCCAAGAAAATTTCTGAGTTTAGAATGAAATAGTCTTCTAGCGGTTTCTCAAATCACTTCTTAATACAGCGAACTCACCAGCCGACGCTTATGATATCGCCATCCGCAGGGTTCACTCAAATTTCAACTCGAGCCGCACCGACCGGTTTGCCGGAACTGGCTGGTAACAGACGGAACTCATCTCACCTTGCAGCGCCTCGATGCGCAGGGGGGCTCATCCGAAAAGGAGATCGTCCCCGGCATTTTGATGCTTTCGGCTGCATTCGCGCCTGTGCCGCCAACAATTGAACCTGAGATACTACCCGGTTTTAACCACGGGATCCGCCGAGTCCATGATATTTCGTTTTACAATGAAATACCTGACGGACTTTCTTCTATCCGGCTGCTGCCTGCGCTCAGATGAAGACAAGATTGTTTTTTGTTCCTTTCGGCGGTCAGGGCATCTGACTTTCTCCATCCTTACCTGGGACATCGTATGATTGTGATGTTCTGCCATTCAGGCTCCTCCCCATCCAGTCAAGTAGATTCGCAGAGTTTCAATTTAGCTATTTTGTTTTACCTGGCACCGGCCCGACCTAGCGGTGGATCGGTATGTTGCCCCGTTGCCTTTTTCCACTCATTTAAGATACGCGGCCAAGGGGCTTGACAGGGAAAGCGCTGAAAGAAATTTCGAACCGATAGCGCCACTGTCAACGGTTTTTATTACTGCCGTTTTTTTAATACTTGTCGGTGCTTCCTCGCCCAACTGGATGGAAACGTCGACAATGTCCCCTGGTTCGAGACCATGTGCATCGGGTACTTTCATTTGGAGGCCGAACCGGGAAATATTGCTCACCAGCATCTCACTTTTCACCCTCTTTCCGGAAAGATCCCGTTGCTGGTAAATGCCTGGGAAGGCAACCTCATACCGCTTCATCCTTCGTTTCTCGGGCAGCAGGTCAAATTGCTGCCCGCACCAACACTGCCCACTGACAGCCAGGTGCCCGGATTGCAGGACACTTGTCTTAACCTGTACGGACTTCTCTTCGGCGCAGTTTTGGCAGCTGAATCCCACTAATTGTGGAATGTAAAAAAAGACCTTCTGAGCATCCGGCTCAACCAGGACGTCCGGAGACATCCCACCGCTCTTCTCTGAAGGATTGTTTGTGTTACGCAACAGGGTTTGATTGAATACCGTGTATTCTTGCAACTTACCTTCAAGTTGCCTGAATTTTGACAGGATATGGGAAACAAAAAGAACCAGAACACTTAAAACCATGACACGGCGGTAAAACGCCAAAGGGTCGGGTTGAAATAACTCTTTGATAAAATTGGTGCTGCCGTTGTAAAAATAACAAAGCAAGGCGTCCAGAAACCAGTATGCGCATCCGAATCCGAATGCTTCTATCAGCATCGGTGCATTGTTATTCTTGTGCCTAATCACTGCCTCACCTTTCGCGAGATTGAGCTGGATGTATCTGCGTTGATTAAGCCCTTTCCTTGGGGCACATCTTCAGTCGCTTTTTAATCCGACTATCTGTATTCATCCGGCCACCTGTTTGGATAATCAACTTTATGGAGACGATGGTTTGGAGGATATCGCTGTTAAACGTTGATCCAGTCCAGATGGCGACCCAGGGAGATGCAACGGGCAGGCGTCCTTAAAACGAGGCGTCAGCGGCAACTTCCTTAAAACCGGGGGCTACATTGGCAGTGAATGGCGTGTAACGCTCCGGCTTGCCTGTAACCCGATGAACGCAATGCAGAATGTGAAGAAAGGCATCTAAACCTTAAGTGCTTGCCTAAGTTCCGATCCATCAATTCGCTCATTTTTCATCCCCTATTAGTTTATATAACAAGGATAGCGAATTGGGAATGATCTAAGAATCATCACGAAGTACCTATATAAAATAGGTCCCTTTTAGCAATCAGTGCCCTGCTGGATCATAATGAAGTAGGAAATGATCCCCTTAAGGTGAACTGTTAAGGGCCTAATGCCTAAAAATGGTGGTGATATGACTTTCTTGATAGAACACGATAGCTTGATTAAGACCCCTTTAGGTCGGTAACGCTGATGTCACATTGAATGCCTATGCCCATCTAATGTAATCGGTAAATCAGGACGCGCCCCTTAGACTCGAAAGTACTGCTTTTGGAGAAATTGGTGACTAATGGACATTTGGATCCACAAAAAGGCGTCAGGGAAACGCCCTAACCCCTTGATTATATTGGTTCCCGCGACGAGAATCGAACTCTTACAGAGCTTAGCTCCGAGGGGTTGTAAGTCTGTTTAGTCTAGATCCTTATAAAAACCTATCCGAAAAACGAGCCATGAAAACACAATAAGTTTGCGGCTCAATTTCATATAGGTTTTTCTTAGTTCTTGATCGTAATTCTTAAGCTGTAGCATCCGGGGGCCTGGGGACCGGATTCGTCGGGTCCTTTTTTAGTACCATTGATATTCATTCGCTCAACACACTAAGCAAAAACCAAATAACTTTTTGCTTGCTCAATTTATAACGAATTAATCTATCTCACGGCATTGGGCCTATTCACCATCGGCCCTAAATGGGCACTAAATAGGCTTGACAGCCTCGTGGTGAATATGGCAATTTTTAGTGCCTATTCAAATTTCCAGCCATAAATTTAATTTCTAAGTTCCACTGCGAATAGGGACCAGCATGGCACTTACCAAGAATGCGATAGCCCGGCCTATCCAAGAAGGGGCTGGTGCAACCTTTGCGCATTCGTACAAAATAGTGGAATTGGTAATTGAGACCTCAAGAATACACTGGCCTCTGATGATGATGTTTTGATCAGTGGGATTGGCAAATTCAAAGTCAATCAAAAGGCAGCTTGTAGTGACAGGAACCCTGCTCCTGGTGAAGCTATGATGCTGAAACCAAGGAAAGTGGCTAGGTTTCGTTATTCGGGTAAGTTGAGGAAGAGACATAATGGATAGCATTCTCCATTGCTACAAAATTCTTGGTTTACCAAAAGATGCGACTGTGGAAGATGTCAACCGCACGCACAAGGACTTAGTCACTATCTGGCACCCCGATCGCTTTACCAATAATCCCCGCCTTCAGAAAAAAGCAGAAAACTATATGGCAAAAGTCAATGCTGCCAGAGACACAGTGGTTCTCTTTCTAGAATCGGGCCAGCCATTCCCTGAGTTCAATGAACAAGCGGCAGAACCACAAGATTCCGCACAAAATAGCTCGGGTGGGCACGCGCCCAAAGGTGCGCGCGATGCCGAGGATAAGCCCAAACAATCAAAACGGGAGTGGGTAGAGAGAAAGCCTAAACGAACTTGGCTCTGGAGATTAGTTTACTTGTTTTCCATCTTCCTTGTAGTCTCATCGCTATTCATCATCCCAAAGGTAAGAAATTGGTATCCCATTCTTGATAACCCGGCGGAGTATTTGAAGCATACGGTAAAAAGTGCCGCCTATGAGATATTAGGTGAAGTAACGCAAGCAAATAGCCCCCAAAATGAACTTCCAAAAGTCAACAAACCCACTATGGCCCAGGAGCAACCACTTATTGAACAGTTGGTTGAAATTCGATTAACTGATGGCAATGTAATCGTGGCAAAATCTTGCAGAGTAAAAGACGATATGCTTATTTATCAACTTAATCATGGCAGTATGGGTATCGAAAGAAGCAGGGTTAAGTCGATAAGAGTTATAGAAATAGCCTCTAAGTAACATCCAGCCTATCTAACCCATTCTAATCATACATACTGGTGGTGTTCCTATTTGGGGGATACCCACGTAGTATGTGACTCACATGGCAGAATGTTACAACATCTCTTGGCACCAAAATAGAATTCAGGGAAATGGTGGGCACCCTATAGGAGGCCGGGGTGTGAAGTCGATTTGGGGCCTAAGATGATAATGGGGTTGAAAAGATAGAAGCTCGCTTGCCCCAAAGCGATCTAAGTATTGTTTATCCAGGTTGAGACGGTAACCCTATTGAAACTACCCACATGACAAAAAATCACCACAGCCCTGCCCTCAAATCTGCAGACCTCAAAAGAATCAGATTCCACCATCTGCGGCATACATAAGCAAGTCTTCTCATTCAGAATCAGTTGGGCATGCCAATCCAACTGTGACCATAAATGTCTATGCTCACCTTATGGAATCGGTAAATCAGGAGGCTGCTTGTCGGCTTGAAAATACTATTTTTCAAAGAATAGTAGCAAAAGGGTTACAGAATTATGATTCGGGCAATAAAAAAGGGAGCGCGAAGAATCGCTAACTCCCTGTTTTTGTTGGTGCCCGGGACGAGAATCGAACTCGTACAGAGCTTAGCTCCGAGGGATTTTAAGTCCCTTGCGTCTACCAGTTCCGCCACCCGGGCAGGAGCCATTTCAGTGAAGTCTTTTGATCCAATCTCGGCGTTGGGCGCTCGGTTTCAGTCCTCGAAATACCCGATGTATTCCTCCGGGTGAAACCTCACGGCCGCCTTGACCTTGAATCAAAATCCATCCCTGAAAAGGCTCCTGAATAATTCAGGGAAGTCTTTTGATCCAATCTCGGCGTTGGGCGCTCGGTTCAAGTCCTCAAAATACCCGATGTATTCACTACGATAGGCATAGGCTGCGCTGGTACCTCCGGTTTAATCTTCGCGTCCGCCTTGATTTTGAACCAAAATTCATTTCTCAGATCGATGCTCTATTCAGCATAATTTCAGAAACGCTTTCTATCCATCAAATGGCTTTTGTGAATGCGGCTTTTTAGCGCAAAAAGCCCGTAAAGGCAAGTAATTATCTAAGTCGAAAGGCTTGGATCACGCCATGACATTTGCAAGCCGTGCTGAGGAGTACCGGGCCGCGGGAACTCACTATCTCCCCCAGAGCTGCGAACAGATCATTGGGTCTTATACCGCCCACGCCGGGGGCCAGCTGCCGGCTGCGGACCACTACGGAAGTATAGTCTTCAAACTGTATCTTGGCCAGGATCTCATATAGATTCGGCTCTCTGGCATTGCCGGTGTAGGTGCAGATATCAGCCGGTTCCGGGCAATCATCCGGGCATATGAAATCAGCATGGCTGACATATAGCTGCCCATCGGTGCCCGGCATTGGGTGCGGCAATTCCTCCTTAATTTGGTTGGGCACCGCCAGCTTTTCCAAGGAGACCTCTTCCGGTAGGGTTGTCCGCAGCCATTCGAAGGTCACATGCAGCGGCACTGCGGGGATGATCCAATCCGGTGGGTCGGCTCCTTTAAGGCTCTCGGATAGAAAAAGGATGCTATCCGCAAAAGTGAATTGACCGCCTGATTCGGTCAATTCAATTCCTCGCTCCGGATCAGTATCCACCACGGTTACCCTGTTTTTCGAACGAAGCCTTGCAGCCCGCAACGCGTGCAAGCCGAACTTGCCGGCGCCCAGTATCAGTATATGACCCAAGTGTCCCTCCCTGAAAACATTGCATTTAAGGCCTGCGATCTTACCATAAGTTTTAATCTTGTTGTACCTGCAAGCTTTAAATCGGTTGTCATTCAGGACGTGCTCCGGCATCTAGTTTTAGTAGTGAAATATCCTACAGGTACCAATGGTAGGATAATTAAGAGTTGCTACAGGTAAGTTCAAGCCCTTCTGGATCCCGGCCTTCGCCGGGATGACTGGGCCTGCGTCTGGGTTAATCCAACCGATCACCACTTGTCAAAGGAAGACGCATCTGATATTTGAGGCCCATGGAAAATCAAAAAAAACTGATACTTGCATCCCAATCGCCCCGCCGGCGTTATCTATTGGAACAGGCCGGGTTGAGCTTTGATGTCATTCCAAGCACAGTCGACGAGGCGGCCGTGCCGGTCTGTGCGCCCGAGGAATACGCCCGCCGGCTGGCGGATGCCAAAGCCGCGGATATCGCCGCCCGGTATCCTGACAGCTGGGTCATCGGTGCCGATACGATTGTCGTGATCGATAACGATATCCTCGGCAAACCCGATTCCGAGGACTCGGCCCGCCAGATGCTGCGTCAATTGAGCGGTCAAACCCACGAGGTAATGACCGGCTTTGCCATCCATTGCCCGGTGGCCAAACACCGCTATGCAACTACGATCACGACCGCCGTGACATTCAAAAGCCTTTCGGATGGTGAAATTGAGTGGTATGTTCAGACGAAAGAACCCTTTGACAAAGCCGGCGCCTACGCGATTCAGGGTATCGGGACCTTTCTTGTTCGCAGCATTCAGGGGTCTTACACCAATGTGGTGGGTCTCCCGGTGTGCGAGGTGATCGAGTACCTGATTGAACAGGGGGTGGTTGAGGTTGGAAGGTTGAAGACTGAGGGCTGAAGAAAAAACAAGAGGTCGGAGGTCAGACGTCGGAAGTCAGTGAGCTTCCCTCCCCTGGCGGGAGAGATTGAGGGAGGGGGTTGAGGTCTGATGATTTCAGGAGTAAAAGCAGGGGCAAGAGATTGGAGATCAATTGTCAGAAAACTCCATATTCCCACTGAATCCCGGCCTGCGCCGGGATGACGTTTTAAAAACTGGGATGACGCCTCAAAAGCCGGGCTGACAAATAGAAAGTGAATTGCAGAATATTCGACGGGAATCACTACATTGAAAGATAGAATCGCTGAAATACAAAATCGCATTAGCGCTGCAGCTGAGCAAGCCGGGCGTTCGCCGGATGAGATCCGGCTCGTGGCGGTCAGCAAGACCAAACCGGTTGCCAGCGTGCAAAAAGCCCTGGCTGACGGTTTGGACCTGTTTGGCGAAAATTATATCCAGGAAGCCAGGGAGAAAGTGGATGCGTTGTCCGGCTCCGGGGCCCAGTGGCATTTCATCGGGCACCTGCAGTCCAACAAGGCCAAATATGCTGTCAAACTCTTCGACCTGATCCACTCGGTCGATTCTCCCAAACTGGCCCGTGAACTGAACAAGCAGGCGGCCAAGATCGACAAGGTTCAACCGGTACTGGTCCAGGTAAACATCTCCGCCGAAGCCACAAAATCAGGCACCTCCAGCGAGGAGGCGGTCGAACTGGTCACGGTGATAAGCGACCTGCCAAACCTGTCGCTGCAGGGTTTGATGACCATGCCGCCCTTTTTTGACGACCCGGAAAGAGCCCGGCCCTATTTTCAAGAACTAAGACAGCTGCGCGATCATATCCGCAGTCTGGCCATTCCCGGCATTGCCATGCATGAGCTCTCCATGGGCATGACCGGCGACTTTGAAGCGGCCATTGCCGAAGGGGCCACCCTGGTGCGTATTGGCACCGCCATCTTCGGAGAACGATCATGAAGCTTTTACTACATACCTGCTGCGGTCCGTGTTCGATCTACCCGGTCCAAGTACTCCGGGACGAGGGTATGGAGGTGATGGGCTATTTCTACCGGCACAATATCCATCCCTACACCGAATGCTTGCGGCGCCAGGAAACATTGCAGGCTTACGCGGATGACTGCGGATTCAAAGTGATTGTCCAGGAAGGTTACGATGTGGAGGGTTTTTTACGCGACATTGTTTTCCGCGAAGCCGATCGCTGCCGGATCTGCTATCACCGGCGCCTGACAGCCACCGCCCTGGTAGCTAAAAAGGGCAAATTCGACTGTTTTTCCAGCACCCTGCTCTACAGCAAATTTCAGAATCATGCCGCGATCATTGAAGTCGGCAAGGCGGTGGCCGCTGCCACAGGGGTCGCTTTTCACTATCATGATTTTCGGGAAGGCTGGAAGAAAGGGGTAACCGAATCCAAGCGGCTCGGTATGTATCGCCAGCAGTATTGTGGATGTGTATACTCGGAAAAAGAACGTTATTTCAAATAGAAACGATCTCAAAGAATGTCTTTCGGGCAATCTCGGCGTTGGCCCTAAAATCCAAACCCTCGAAATACTGTCAGTATTCCTCGGATTTGAATCCCACGTCCGCCTTGACCTTCCCTCAAAACCAATGCTTTGAGATCGTTTCCAAGGACGTAAAATGTCTCTCTAACGGCCCATGTGTGATATTGGACAATCTACTTTCCAACAATCAATTTACTGTCACCGGATTAACCCCAAGAATTCCCCAGCTTTTTAGTTGGTGCAATTCTCACCCATTGTTATCAGGTCAGTATTTGACTCTTTTTTAAAGGGCATTAGATTAATAAATGTTCGGGAATTTCATCTACTTTATTGTTGTCCTGCTGATCTATTCGACCTATCAGCCATCCTCGAAAACCAATCTGGGTCCCGCGGAAACCTTGCTAACGTTTATAGCCTTGACCGGATTATTCTATAGCCTGGTAGCAATGGTGTTCAAACAGCTTCAGCGCCAATCAGTCGGAGCCGACCGAATCACCCTGGACTACCGTTTCTCGAATATGCAGGGGCGCCTGTCTGTACTGGCGATTGGTTTGTTTACGATAAACATTTACGGGCTCAACCTGCCCTCCTTTCTGGTGCGTATCCCCCTCTTCGCCCACCTGCCGACCTTGGGCGCCGTTGTATTCATCTTTCTTTTTGTCGGCTACCTGACCATTATCTGGTACCATGCACACCCTATCGGGCGTTTGCTCGGTGGCATTGGCGAATCCCGGCGCGGATATATCCGGTCTAATATCGCTTTTTCCATTCCGGTGTTGATTCCGTGGTTTATCATTTCTCTGACAACAGATCTGCTGAGCCTGCTGCCCTTTGATTTCATCAAAAACATCCAGGGCAATCCGGCCGGGGAAATTGCCTTTTTCGTTGTGTTTCTGCTGGCCATAGCCATCGCTGCCCCGGCCATGATCCAACGCTTCTGGGGCTGCCGCCCGTTGGAAGCCGGTCTATACCGGAACCGGATCGAGGCGCTCTGCCGAAAGGCCCGGGTTACGTATGCGAATATCCTCAGCTGGCCCATCTTCGGGGGCCGCATGGTCACTGCCGGCGTCATGGGCCTGGTAGACAAATTTCGATATATCCTGGTGACCGATGCCCTGCTGCAAAACCTGAGTCTCGACGAAATCGACGCGGTGATTGCACACGAGATCGGGCACGTCAAAAAACACCATCTGCAGTTCTACCTGCTTTTCTTCTTTGGTTTCCTGGTAATCTTCTACGCCCTGCAGGATATCCTGATCTTCCTGGTCAGCTACCTGAATTATCTCCTGCTGGCGGCTGATTTGTTCAATTCGGTGTCCTATCCGACCGTGTATGCGCTTTTCAATGTCATCTTTATACTTTTGTTCATCATCTATTTTCGGTACCTGTTTGGCTATTTCATTCGAAATTTCGAGCGTCAGGCGGATGCCTATGTCTTCGATCTCTTACCGTCCGCCATTCCCCTCATCCGTTCGCTTCAAAAAGTCGCCCTTACCAGCGGTCAGTCGCCGGATAAGCCTAATTGGCACCATTTCAGCATCACCGAGCGGATTACCTTCCTGCAACAGTGTGAACAGGACCGGCGCTTTATCGAGCGCCATGACCGCAAGTTGAAAAACAGTATGCTGACCTATGGCCTCTTTCTCTGCCTGGTGGTGGGCATCGGCTGGTTTCTGACACCGCGCATACCAACCGAACAACTGACCAACGATTTTCTGGAAAAGCTGATTGTCCTGGAAATGGAAAAGTCGCCGGAAAATCCCGGGCTGCATTACGACCTTGGCACCGTGTACCTCACCAAAGGCATGTTCGCCGAGTCCATGGCAAGTTACCAGCGGGCCATCGAATTGCGACCGAACTTTCCGGAAGCTCTCAATAACCTGGCCTGGCTGTATGCCACCTGCGAAGATGAAACCCTTCGGCAGCCGGAAAAGGCTTTGCGCCTGGCCCTGGCCGCAGCGGAGCTGTTTCCGCGCGCCCATGTCCTGGACACCCTGGCGGAAAGTTACTACGTCAATGGAAATTTCAAACAGGCCCTGCAGGCCGGCAAGCGGGCCTTGCGCCTGGCCACGGAAAACCGGGATTACTACCTGAAGCAGGTTATCCGGTTTGAAAAAGCGATAAAAGGCGTGATCGTGGAGCGTCAGGAAATTATCAGTCAGAAGGGTGAAGACTGAAGGCTGAAGGGCAAGAAGTCAGAGGTCGGAGGTCAGGTGTCCGGAATCAGGCGTCCGGAGTCAGGTTTCAGAGGCCAGAAACCGCTTAAACCTTCTGGATCCCAGCCGCAGTTTATCCCGAACCCGGTGCGGGGCCGGGATGACGCACTTTTACCCGATTCTCATTTCCCAAATAAAAACCCCGGTCTTTTTGACAGGGGTTGTGCTTTTTTAGTGTGATTGCTCAGAGTTTGTTCACAGGTGGTAGCTTTTGGTTCGGGGCAAGGCCGCAGCCTTCCTGGCAACCGGAGGCGTAGTGCGCTACGTTGAGGATAGCGCTACGCTTCACTGCGTGTCCAGGATGCGAGAACGCGGCCCCGGGCCGAAAGATGCCGCCTGTGAACTAACTCGCTTATTTTATGCAGACCTTCCTGACCTGAATCAGATCCAGCAGGCCGCCGAAGATTTTACCGATGCCATCTTGCTTCAAGGTCGTCATGCCGTCGCCCAGGGCCTGCTCCAGGAGAGCTTCCACCGGGGCGGTATTCATAATCTTGTTTTTCATTTCATCCGTCCCCATGAGCAGTTCATGTAATCCGCAGCGCCCGGCGTATCCGGAGTTGTTGCACCTGTCGCAACCGTTGATCTTATGAATTTTCAGATCGTCGGTGTAGGGAATGTTGACGTATTTGTCAAAAAGCTCCTGGCTGCCGTATTCCCGGACCAGCTCTTCATACTCGGATTCGCTGGGGTGGTATTCCGTCTTGCAGTTCTTGCAGAGCGTGCGGCCCAGCCGCTGGGCCAGGATGCACAAGATCGCATCGGCAAAGTTAAACGGGTCCATGCCCATGTCGAGCAGACGGGTGATACTTTCCGGGGCACTGTTGGTATGCAGGGTGGAAAACACCAGGTGACCGGTAAGGGACGCCTCAATGCCGATGGATGTGGTCTCCTTGTCCCGCATCTCGCCCACCATGATGACGTCCGGGTCGGCCCGCAGAAAGGCGCGCATGGCGGATGAGAAATCAAACCCGATTTTCGGCTTGACCTGGACCTGACGCAGGCCCTTTTGGGTGATTTCCACCGGATCTTCCGCCGTCCAGATCTTGGTTTCCACTTTGTTGATATAGCCAAGGGCACTGTGCAGAGAGGTCGTTTTACCGGAACCGGTGGGACCGCACACAAATATGATGCCGTAAGGCTGGGTGATGACGCTGACGAAGTTATCGAAGTTCTGTTGGGTCAGTCCCAGTTTTTCCAGCGGAATCGGCTCGCCGGCGGCCAGGATACGCATGACGATATCCTCGAGACCGCCTTGTGTGGGAACGGTGGCCACACGCAGCTCGACATCAAGTCCGCCGAACTTCTTGAACTTGATCTTGCCGTCCTGGGGTTTGCGGCGTTCGGCGATGTCCAGGTCCGACATGATCTTGATACGGGAAACGATGGCGTTCCGGTACTGGTAGGGAATGGTCTGGTAAACTGTGCAGGCGCCGTCCACGCGAATCCGCACCTGGGTGTTCTGCTTGCCGGGGTAAGGTTCGATATGAATGTCCGAGGTACCCCGGTTGTAGGCATCGATGATGATCTTGTTGACCAGCTGGACAACTGCGCTGTCTTCTTCCCCCACGCCGCTCATCTCTTCTTCCATCTCATCTTCGTCGGATTCGAGCTGCGAGAGAATGTCGTCCATGGAAGCCAGCTCTTTCTCGTCCTGGGTAAAGAGGTTGATGAACTCCATGATGTCGGGTTTGAGGGCCACACAAAATCCGATCGGCTTACCGGGAAAGAGCATTTTGAGACTGTCTATGCGCTGGAGATCATTGGGGTTATCAATGGCAATGATGACCTTGCCGTCCTCGACCCGGAGTGGCACAAAGGCGTTGTTCTTCATAAACGGCACTTTGAGCTTGGTCAGCAATTCACCGGGAATAGGCGTATTCTTATTGTATTCCACAAACGGGACTTTATAGAATTTCGACAGTGATTTGCCGATTTCCGCCTTGGGAATCTTGAGGTCGCCCATCAGGATATCTTCGATGGGCTCTTTGCGCTGGCGCGCCTGGGTGATGGCTTTGTCCAGTTCCTTGCGGGTCAGGATGTGGTTTTCAAGGATATAGTCAAACTTGGTCGGCCGGCCCCCGCGGGCCATGCGTTTTTGATTGTAAAGGGCTATACCCAGAATCTTGGCCAACTCTTCCACGGCCCATTCGTCAATGGCATTGAAGGCGTCCCCCGAGGTGCGGTTGATCATCTGGATGCCGCCCAGGAGAAATTTCTTGTAGATAATCGGGAACACCAGGACCGCTTTGGTAGTGAACCCCGTTTTCTGGTCCCAGCTCGAATCGAATTTCAGTTTCGTGTCGATGGCCTTCAGTTCGGCTTCATCGTAAGCATCCTTGATGTTGATCAGTTTCTGCTTGAAGGCCGAGCAGCCGGCGATACTGTTCGGGGAAACCGGAATGCGGATTTCGGCAACCTCGGCCCCGGATTTAAACCGGGACACCAGTTCGCGGGTTTTACCATCTACCACATAGACGGTAATCCGCTCCGCCTCGAAAAGCCCGGTAATTTCATCTCTAAGATTGATGAGGATGTCGTCCAGATTTTTAGCAGCATAGATCTTATTGCAGATTTCCTGCAGCTTGGTGCGATATTCTACCTCTGACTGCAGGTCGACATCTGTTTTGTTGTCCGCTGTTGCAGGCTCTGCCGCCATGTGTCACCCCTTATGTTAGCAATTATTCGCTACGGGTCCGGTGAATCCGCTTCCTCGTCCCGGTCAAAAAACTGTCGGTGGAGTTTCTTGCCGCCGCCGGCAATCAACATCACCGCAATGAAATAGAGACAGAATTTGATAAACCCTATGGCAGATGAAAACGTCCCGATTTGTTCGATCTTCGGTATCACCTGGGGGATCCTGAAGAAAAACATGACGCCCATCATGACCAGGGCAATCCCCCAGACAACCTGAAAATTGCTTTTATTGTCCGACATAAACGCTAAACCAAGTCAAATCCGGATGGTCTGCCATACCCGGTATGGCCCGACAGGTTGGAGAAATATAAACCAATTCATATGATTATGTCAAATCTTAATGAAATCGCGGGGTCCCCTGCAAGCCCGCCTTCAAGGGGCCAAGGGTTCGAGGGGCCGAGGGTTCAAGTAAAAGGCAAGAAGTCGGGGTCCGGAATCGACACAGATCTCGATGTCGAAACCGATCTGTTTGTCAGGTCTCGGATGTCTGACCTCCGACTTCGGGCCTCTTAGCCCTCAAGCCCACCTTTGAACTCGGCTTTGCGTTTTTCCAGAAAGGCCGTAGTACCTTCCTTGGCATCCTCGCTGGCCATGCACAGGGCAAATGCGTCCACCTCCATGGCACAACCGGTTGCCAAGTCACCATGAATACCGGCATTGATGACCTGTTTGGCGGCCCGCAAGGAGACTTTGCCCTTGGCCGCGATGGCATTGGCGGTTTTGAGGGTCTCCTCCATGAGGGTATCCAGGGGAACGACCTTGTTGACCATGCCGATGCTGAAGGCTTCGGCGGCCGGCAGCATGTTACCGGTGAATATCATCTCCTTGGCGCGGTTCAGACCCACCAGCCTGGGCAAGCGCTGGGTGCCACCGAAACCGGGTATAATGCCCAGGGTGATCTCGGGCAGCCCGAACATGGCATTTTCGGAAGCGTAAATGAAATCACAGGCCAGGGCCATCTCGCTGCCACCACCCAATGCAAATCCGTTTACGGCGGCAATGACCGGTATGGCCAGTTCCTGAAGCCGGCCGATGACGGCCTGCCCCTTGCGGGCGAAGAGCTTGGCTTGCAGGGTATTGCACTTGGCAATTTCGGTGATGTCCGCCCCGGCCACAAATGATTTTTCACCGGCACCGGTCAGCACCAGGACGCGGATGTCTTCATTCTCCGCAATTCCATCCAGGGCCTGGGCCAGGTCGTCCAGCAGGGCACCATTGAGCGCGTTCAGGGCCTTGGGTCGATTGAAGGTTATCGCTGCAATACCGTCTTTAACCTCGTACAGTATATTCTCGTACGCCATGTTACGCCTCCAAGTTAAGATTGATGTTACATTGTCAGCTTACTGCTTCTGCTGTTTTGAAGCTGGTCCCTTTTGAAGCTGGTCCCTCTTAGGTTCAGCCTTGCTTGCCTTTGGGCTTACTAAACGCAGTCGGGTTTATCTCTTTGATATAGCCTTTGACCCCGTGGGCGATACCATCACTCAACCTTTGCTGGTATCGGGAACTTTTGAGACGCTTGCATTCGCGCGGGTTGCTGATGAAAGAAGTCTCAATCAATACCGCCGGCATCTCGGCCCCGAGCAGCACATAGAAAGGCGCCTGTTTGACACCCTTGGAACGTACTTTCTGATAGTGCTTTCTCAGGTTTTTGTACAACCCGTCCTGGACATTGCCGGCCAAGCGGCTCGATTCGTTTATTTTCGCGTTTTGCATGAGATCGCTCAGGATGGTCTGCAGATCACTGATATTCTTGGTCGAAGTCATATTTTCAAAAGCAGCCACGCGGATAGCGTCTTCGTCCGTGGCCAGGTTGAGAAAATAAGTCTCGATCCCGTAAGCCCGCTTGTCATCGTGCGCGTTGGTGTGGATCGAAATAAACAGATCCGCATTCTTGGTGTTGGCAAATGCCGTGCGTTCTTCCAGGGTGAGGTACTTGTCGGTCGTCCGGGTCATCAACACTTCACAGCCGAGGTCTTTCCGGAGTTTGGCGGCCAGTTTCAACCCGATTTGCAGGACGATGTTCTTCTCATGGACGCCCTTGTAGTATCCGGGTGCGCCAAAATCCCGCCCCCCGTGACCTGGATCAATCACGATGCGTTTCACGCCCAGGGATAATTGCCGGGCAATAGCGCCGGCCGGAACTTTGCCATTGATCTTGACGGGGCTGGTCTTGCGCTGGGTAACTTTGGGTTTCTGCTCTTGTCCACGGACATCGATGACGATCCGGAAAGGGTTTTTCAGCGGGAATATTTTATAGTTCTTAAAGGATTTGATATCCACCACCACCCGGACGGTATCCCGATCGTACTGCCCCGCGCGGGCATCGCTCAACAGGTTGTCGTTAATCGGGACATTTCGTTTGGTCCCACGATCCAGCCGGGCCTTTTTCAGGTCTACATACAGTCGCTGGGGTTTGTTGATGGCGGTGTCTTTTTTGAGCAGGCGGTGGGTATAGGCGGCCTCGCTATCGGCATCGATCACGATGCGCGTGTAACTCGGATTCGACCAGTAGCGCAATCCGGTTACCATGGCGACACCCGGTACGGCTTTGGTCTTCAACAACTCCCGCCCGGTTTTACGAGCGGTGTCGGCCTTGAAGATCTGCTCGGCGATCGCGTCTTTGGTCTGAGCGGGCGGCTGAGGGGATGGCTTCACCGGGGTAGACGCGACGGCGGTGGGCACCTGGCGCCCCCGCTTAACCAAAATTTTAGTCGCTTTGGAGCTGTATGCACTGGTGGGAAACTCTTCGACAACCTGGGCCAGCCGGTCTAAGCCGTTCTCCCGGTCTGAAGCCACAAAGCTGCGTTTATGCAACTCCAAGTAGCACTCTCCGGCCCGGTAGAGGCCAGCGGCCGCCCAGGGTCCGTTGGGATCGCGGTCGTAGATATCGTCGAATTTTCCGATCACCTGTTTCCATAGTTCGCGGCGACCGGACCGTTTTTTGGATTTCACCAGGGAACGGTAGCTTTTTTCGGCCCGGTTGAAGGCCGTCTGGAGATTTTTTTGGCTGCCTTGTTTGGTGGTGGTCGCGGTGGATGGCTTCGGCCGACTGGGTTTCTTCAGCGTCGCCAACTGTTGCCGGGCTTTTTCTGCATAGGGGCTGCCGTCAAAACGGCTCACCACCCGGTTGAATATGTCCCGCGCTTCACGCCGGTCGGAAGTCAGGTGAGATTTTTTGGAAAGGCCGAGGTAAAGTTCGCCCGCGGTGTAAAGCGCGGCGGCCGCGGCCGGCCCTTGGGGATCATCTTTGTAGACATTCTCAAATCTGCGGATTACGTCAAACCATTTGTCGCGGTACTTGTGCCAGTTCGTGTTTTGTTTCAATTCCTCGTAAGCAGCCTGAGCCCGACCATAGGCTGAATCGGCCGGGGCGGCCGTCGGCAGCTTGATGGTCTTTTTACGTCCGGAGGCCTGAATTTTCGCGAGGGCGGCCCGGGCTTTCGGGGTGTAGTCGCTGCGCGGAAACCGCAGGGTTATGCGCCGGAACAGATCTTGGGCCTCCTGGAGATCTGCCTTCCGGTAGCTTTTTTTGTACATCTCCAGGTATAGCCTGCCCGTATTGTAGAGCCCGGCCGGGGCCCAGCGTCCGTCAGGGTCCTGGTTGTAAACCGAGCGGAATTTCTCGATACAGGTGAACCAGTGGGAACGGTATTTCTGCTTGTTCGGATGCTGGCGCAGGTCTTCGTAGCAGTTCTGGGCACGGAAAAACGCTTCCCGGGGATTGGCGGCCAGGCCGGGCGCGCCTGCCAGGCAAAGCGTGACCAGCAGCAGGCCGCCGGCAAGCAGGCCCTTAAAAGAACGGCGGCGGATTCGGCGGCTGGGGCCCTTTACGGATACCCAGTTGGCGGCAGAGGTTGTGAGTGAGAAGCACATTTCGACTTAAGATTCTGTTTTTTTAGCTTTTTCCTGCAGGTCGCTCAACAGGGTCAAGGCCTCCAAGGGCGTTGTGGTCGATATATCCATACCGCGCAGCTCATTTAGGATAGCGCTTTCGACCGATTGGAACAGGTTTAGTTGGGTCGGCCCTTCCAAAGGGCGGTCCCCTGCAGCGAGATCCTGATTGGCCCGCTTGAGATGGCCGGCTTCATTTTCTATTTCGAACAAGATCTTCTTGGCTTTATTTATCACTTTCAGGGGCACCCCTGCAAGCCTGGCCACCTGGATGCCGTAGCTGCGATTGGTGCCGCCTGCCACAAGTTTGCGCAGGAAGATGACCTCGTCGTTCCACTCTTTGACGGCAATATTGTAATTTTTGACCCTTGTTTTGATTTTGGCCAGTTCAGTGAGTTCGTGGTAGTGAGTTGCAAAGAGCGTTTTGACACCCTTTTCTTTGAAATCGTGGAGATATTCGGCCACCGCCCAGGCAATGCTCAGCCCGTCGTAGGTGCTGGTGCCCCGACCGATCTCATCCATGATCACCAGGCTGCGATTGCTGGCACTGTTGAGAATATTGGCCGTTTCCTGCATCTCGACCATAAAGGTGCTCTGGCCCTGGGCCAGGTTGTCGAGCGCACCGACCCTGGTAAAAATTCGGTCGGTCACGTTGATATCCGCGCTGCCGGCCGGGACGAAGGAACCTGCCTGGGCCATGAGAACCGTTAAAGCCACCTGGCGCAGTATGGTTGATTTTCCGGCCATGTTGGGACCGGTTATGACCAGAACCTGGTCCGCCTCATCATCCAGCTTGATGGAGTTGGGTACGAACCGCTCACCGGTAATCATTTTTTCGATAACCGGATGGCGCCCCTGGTCGATCTCGATGCGGCCCGTGGTGTTAATGGCGGGCCGATGGTAGTCGTTGCGGTCGGCTGATTCGGCAAAACCGAGCAGGCAATCGACCCGGGCCAAAAAACGGGCCACGGCCTGTAATTGCGGTATCTTTTCCGCAACCTGCCCTCGTATGTCGTTAAACAGCTCATATTCCAGGGTAGACCGCTCTTCATCGGCATTGAGCACCCGGGTTTCAAATTTTTTGAGTTCGTCGGTGATGTACCGCTCCGCGTTTACCAGGGTCTGCTTGCGAACATAATGGTCCGGTACGGCGTCGACCTGTGTTTTGGGGATCTCGATGTAGTAACCGAACACCTTGTTATAGCGCACCTTCAGCGAATTGATGCCGGTAGCGGCCTTTTCCTGCGCTTCCAATTTTACCAGCCACCCCTTGCCCTCGCGGCTGATGCTGATCAGTTCATCGAGCTGGGCGCTGAAGCCGGTTTTAATCAGGCCGCCCTCGTGGATGACCAGGGGGGCATCCTCCCGAATAGCGCGTTCGATCAAATCCGCAATATCGCGGAAGACATCGGTTTCCGCCTGCCAGGTAAACAGGGCTGATTCAAAACCGGCCAGCTCGGTGAAAATTCCCGGCAGAGCCATCAGGGACTGTTTCAGCGCGGTCAAGTCCCGGGCATTGGCATGTCCCATGGAAATTTTACTGCACAACCGTTCCAGATCATGCACGTCATCCAGAGACCGGCGTACGCTGCGGGTCGCGGTCAACCCTTGCAGCGCCTCCGCCACGGCCGCATGCCGCGCATTGATCTGTTCCGGATCGATCAAGGGATACCGCAACCAGCGGTTCAGCAGGCGCCCGCCCATCGTCGTGACGGTCTGGTCCAAGATGCTGAGCAGGGTTCCTTCACGGGTACCGCTGTGGATGTTCTTGACCAGCTCCAGGTTACGGCAGCTCAAATCGTCGATGATGAGATAGTCGTCCAGGGAATAGGTTTCGATGCCGGCCAGGTGTTCAATATCCTGTTTTTGGGTTTCACGGACATAATGGAGGACCGCGCCGGCTGCCGACACGCCGGCTTTGAGCTGTTCACATCCGAAACCTTCCAGCGAAAGGGTTCCGAATTGTCGGCAGAGGGCTTCCCGGCTGCTTTTAAAACGAAAAGCCCCGTCTTCGATGAAGGTAACGGCCACCTCGGTGAATGCCTGAACCAGGGGCCGGAAGCTTTCGTCCGTCCGGAAGAAAGCCGGTAGTAGAACCTCGCGGGGTGCAATTCTAAGGGCCTCGTCAAGCAAGGCCGGCTGATCGCTGGTTTCCGCCAGGCGGAATGTGCCGGTGGAAATATCGAGGCAGGCCAAACCGGCCTGCTGCCCGTTGAGGGCGAATGCCAGGATGAAGTTGTTGGATTTGCCGTCAAGCAGTTCGTCTTCGATGATCATGCCCGGCGTCACCACCCGGACCACTTCGCGCTTCACCAGCCCCTTGCTGGCAGCCGGGTCTTCAACCTGGTCGCAGATGGCCACGCGAAAACCCTGCTCGATCAAGCGGGAGATATAGCTTTTGGCCGCCTTCCAGGGTACCCCGCACATGGGGATCGGATCTTTGTCCTTCTTGTTGCGGGATGTAAGCGTTATATCCAGGGCCCGCGAAGCCTTGCGGGCATCCTCGAAGAACATCTCATAAAAATCGCCCATCCTGTAAAACAGTATCGCATCCTCGTACTGTTCCTTGAGGGACAGATACTGTTTCAGCATGGGCGTGATTTTTGGTGCGGTCATCTATTCCCGGTTTATTCTTGGGGCTCTACCTTGTCTGTATCAACCGGTGCAGGTTCATTTTGATCTGGTGCGGCCGGCGCCGGGCTGCGCATGGCCGCCACTTCATTTTTCAAAACAGTCAGTTCATCCCGCTGCGAGGCAATGGTTGTGTTGAGACTGCGGATGTGCTTGCCGGCTCTGAACTTCGCCGGCAGGCTGAAGAGGTAGGTCAACAGGATCCCTATTATAAACACCCCGATGAAATAGACCCAGATCTGAAACTCCGGGGTTTCATAGGCTTTGACAGCCAGGTTCACCTGCAGGCTCAAGGGGGCCCGGAAAAAAGCGATATTCTGGTAGATGATCAACCCGAGAAAAGCGAATACAAGGATCCAGAAAGCGATTTTCATTTTTTTCATGTTCAGTCTCCGGAAAGTTCCATTTTGTCAAAATGCGGTTTTAGATTGCCATATGTGGTCTGGATATGTTCCGGAATGACCCGGACATCCGCGAATACGGTCAGTGCGTTCACATCACCGAACCATCTGGGGACAATGTGAAAGTGGAGATGCTCCTCCACACCGGCACCGGCAACCCGCCCCAGGTTCAACCCCACATTGAACCCGTCTGGGTTCATCACATCTTTGAGGATGGCCACCGCCTTGTCAACGGTATCCAACAGGATTTGCTTCTCCTTGCCGTCCAGCTGTTCCAATCCTGATATGTGCCGCACGGGCGCGACCAGCAGGTGCCCATTTATATAGGGGTACTTGTTCATCACAACCATGGTAACCGGGCCTTTGTACAACGTCAGGTCATCATCCGAGGTCAGGGCCTTGCAGAATATGCATCCGTCTTCCTTGTCACTTAGGATGTATTCCATGCGCCACGGCGCCCACATAGTGTCCATACTTCTTTTTCCATTTTCAGCGTTTGAAGCTGTACTTGCCAGGGCGGTTTTCCCGGGCCCCTTGGTCCATATAGTCGGATTCAGGTTTTCAGGTCAAAGGCTGAAGGCTGCAGGAAAATCTTGCGGACCCGGCCTCCCGCGGCCTGGGCTCACCAACCTGCATTCTTCCGTCTTCTACCTAAACAACCTAAGATTTCAATCAGTTCCGCGTCGGGCCATCCTACGCTTTTAAAGCCGAAAACTCAACCTTTTTTTCCCCCGAGCCGCGTGAGGTCAACAGCCCCCCAGGCCCCCATGGTTTCGTTGCAAATCACCAGCAGACCTTTAATACCGTCAATCCGGCGTCCGAATTCAATGGCCTGCGTGACCGCCTCCGGTGACGTGACCTGGTTGCCGATGGCCGTAGCAGCAGCATCTGCCAATGCACACGAATCGGCGATTACCGTCACGGCATCGGCCACACCCAGACTCAGCGAATGCCCGATCGTTCCCGACGACGTACACACCGCCACCGGCCGCTCCCGGGAATCGATCTGGACACCGAGCCGCAGACTCAGCGGCGAATCGCCGGCGAATATACCCACGGTAGCGGTCTTTTCAAGCTTGATAAACAGGTCGCCGCCGTTTTCCACGACCACTTCCCGCGAATGCTTGCACAGCCCGTGTCCCACCTGCTCGGCCACGGCGCTGGCAACCGCTGCCATGGGTCCCACCCCGGCCGCCTGGCCGGCGCTTACCATTTGGGCGATAATGGCCGGCACCGGACCGGTCTCCGGCCAGGGGTCCAGAGTGCGCGCAAACTCCCTGTGCCGGGCGATATAGCGTTCAATATGGCCGCGATAGCGGAGCACCAGATCACGGCTGACCTCACTGAGATCTTGCTCGGCCTGGATCATGAGGTCGGTTTCCTGCACCGCCGTGCGAAAAGAAACCAAGTGGGCCTGGTTCATCAACTCGCGGTAAGTGCGCTGTGTATGCATCAGAATGTATCCCGATACGTGTCCACCAGTTTGCGCCTATCCGGCTCAGGACATTGCTCCAGGAAGTAGCGGTCGGTCATGCCGGCGATAAAATCCTTAACGATATGGGCATGGTCGCATCCGCTCCGATAATCCGGGGACATGTTATCCAGAAATCGCGTAAAAACAACTGATTCCCGCCGGTCTTTTTCCAGGTCGGCAAGGTAGGTTTCAAATAAAGAAGTAAATAGCCGGGTAACGGTATTGAGGTGGGCCTTGATTTTAGGATTCAGGTATATTCTCTCCAAATTAAACGCTTTGAGGCGATTCACGGCTTGGGCCGCCAGGTCGCTAAACGCCACATGGGCCTGGTCGCGGCTGTTGGTAATCAGATCGGTAACGAGCGAATAGACGATCGTACCATTGGTCTCCCCGAGCAGTTCCCGGCAATCCCTGGGCAGGTCCGCGCGCGTAATCAGTCCCAAACGCACCGCATCTTCGATGTCGCGGCCGACATAGCCGATGGTGTCCGCCATGCGAACCACACAGCCTTCCATCGTCATTGGGACCAGCTGCACCCGCGGATCTGCGATTTTGCTTTCAATCTCGGCTGCGTGGCTCGCAAATGTTTTGACCGCATGGGGTTTGAGCGGACTGCAGCGCACCTCGCCGTCATGGCAGAGAATACCGTCCAGGGTTTGGAGGCACAAGTTCCATCCCTGACCGCCCTGCTCCACGGATTCCAGGAAATGGACACTTTGGACATTGTGCAGGAAGTGGCCGATACCGGCCGCCTGACAGAGACCGGACAAGATTTTCTCACCATCATGGCCAAAGGGGACATGGCCGATGTCATGCCCCAGGGCAATGGCTTCAATGAGGTCTTCGTTCAGGGCCAGAAACCGGCCGATCGTCCGGGCAATTTTAGATACCAGTTGAACATGCAGGACCCGGTGGGTGATGTGATCGTTCCAGATCAGTGAAAAAACCTGGGTTTTATCGATGTAGCGTGTATAGGCCCGTGAGTGCAGAATCCGATCGGCATCCACGGCGTAATGCTGCCGATAACCTTGTTGCAGGCGCTTTTCCGGTTTACGACGTACCGCGGCGCTGCTGGCCGCCGCATGGGACGAGAGCCATTGGGCCTCGCGCCGATCCAGGGCGTCGTGAATGGCCTTGAGTTCTTTTTCACCGGGTAACTGGTCAGATTGTGCCTTCATCTATCAGCTTTTCCATCAACGCGGTATAATCGATGCCGGCCTGGCGGAAGCCCTCCCGGCCGTATTTCATGTTGGCCTCGATCACGTAGTACCTACCGGCGTGCCGGCATATATCGATACCGACATCGTTCCATTGGCAGGCCCGGGCCGTCCGCCGGGCCAATTCGAGCGCTGGCTCCGGCACGTCGTCGAGCAGGATCTGCCCGCCACAAAATACATTGGTTCGAAAATCGCCCTCCTGGCTTTTACGCCAATAGGCATGTACGATCTGTCCACCAATCACCACGATCCGAATGTCTCTGTCAATCGGCAGATACTCCTGGATATAGGCTACGGGATGCTCGTTGCAATAGGCCTGCAAGGTCTCTTGGTCCTTGATTAAAAAAACACCGCGCCCCAGAGCGGAACCCCGTGGTGTTTTGGCGATCAGGGGAAAATCAAACTGGTCCCGGATTTTGCTTTTCTGATGTTTCCCGTAGTAAACCCGGGTGCGGGGATGGGGTATGTCCAGCATGGTTAACAGGGCGGTTTGTTTAATCTTGTCTTGGACACATTTGTAATTGTGATAACTTGGAAACGTGGTCTTGCCCATGGCGTCGAACAGATCGGCATAAAAACCGGTGGGATAATAAATAATCGGCGCCTCTCGGATCATGCGCGCCTTATCGGGGCTGTAGTCGCTGAAATTAGGGCGCACACCTAAGGTAATCACGTTGCGGCAGTCCCGCAGGCGGGCTTCCAGGGCGATTGCGGTGCGGCCTGTGGTCATGTAGGTACTCCTTTATGGTTCCGCGTTCAACGTTCTGGGTTCAGGGTTAAGAGAGCTTTTAGCGGTTGGCTTTTGGCTTTTAGCCTTTGAACCCTCGAAACCTCGACGTTCCATCCATCAGCCTCCTGGCTCGATCCCTCCCGCCAAGAGAGGGAAGTTTTACTGACTCCTGACACCTGACTCCGGACTCCTTGAGTCCTACCTTATACCTTAAACCTTCTACCTCCCCTATTCCGGCGGCCGCAAATTGAAGGTCTCCGGCTCGACCGGTTCATTGGCCCAATACCGGTCTATGTCCAGAACGATACGGTCAGTTGTCGCAGATTGAATCGTCAAGGTCCTGGGCACCACAAACCCCCCCACTTCCCGCGTGGCGCCGATGTCGGCGCTGTACCGCATTTCTCCGGTTTGCCGGAAGGCTTCAATGCGGGTGATGGTCGGCCGGGAGCCGGTCGATTCCGCTTTTCGAAAGTAGACCCGCCCGATTCTGTTCCACCACTTTTTCAGTACCAGAAGACCTTCCTCATGCGTTCGTCCGGATGTAACCATAGCGCGGTCATATTCAAAGTCAGGGAAACGGCCAGCTAAAATGAGGGACAGACTGTTTACGTCCAGGGGCAGATTCAGGGCAGCCTTGAGGCGATAGTCCTCCAGGGCACCTTTCTGGTAGGTCCCGCTGGTATGATCTTGCAGGGCAAATCCGCTTTGGTTGGCGGCGGCGGTTATCAACGGGCGCCCATCGAGCCCAATAACCGTCAGTCGAATTTTATCCGGCACCTGGCTGACCCAGGCTATCCGCAGACGCTGACGGCTGCCGGAATGGTTAAGTTCCAGGCGGCCGATGCCTTTACTGATGGCCAATGTCCGGTTGGTATTTTCAAGGATCCGAACCAGTTCGGCGCCGTCTTCCCCGGGCGCCTCAGCTGGCCCCGGCATAGAGGCGCAGGCGGTCTGCAAAGCGAGGATCAAGGCCAGCAAGATGCAGCGGCTGTGCATCACTCGGCCAGGCCTCCTTTTAGATCCTGAATTTTCTTTTCCAGCGCTTCCCGGTCTTTCTCCTTGACGTTAAGCGCCCGCTCGTAGCTCTCCAGGGCTTTGCGGCGATTGTCAAATTTCAGGTAGGCATCCCCGAGATGTTCGAGAATGATGGGGTCGTCGGATACAAGCTCTACCGCTTTTATCAGCATTTCAAGGGCTTCTTCGTAGCTTCCTTGTTTGAAGTACACCCAGCCCAAACTGTCGGTAATATATCCATCGTTCGGCTTGTATTCCAAGGCCTTGGTAATCAGTCTTTCCGCTTCATCAAGATTTTTACCCATATCCGCATAGGTGTATCCCAGATAGTTCATGGCGCTGGCATGTTCGGCATCCATCTGGATGACTTTTTTCATCGCCGTGATGGATTGATCCTTGTCCCCCATTTTGTCGTAAACAACCCCGAGACGGAATTGGATCTTTACATTTTCGGGATCCTTTGCCTGCCCATCAAGCAGTGCGGCCAGGGCATTGTCCAATTCCCCGACATCTTCATAGAGGGTCCCCAGGTAGAAGTAGAATTCGGGCTTGGCCGGGTTCTGAAAAATGGCCTTTTGCATATGGGCAATGGCCTTTTCCGGTTGCTCCTGGTCCTGGTATAAAAAGGCAATACGAACGACGGCATCATCATAAAACCGGTCCTGAGGCGCCAGCTTCCCCATTTCCTGGATGGCACTGGCCGGCCGTTGCTGTCCTTCATAGGCCACCCCCAGCAGGTAATTCAGATCGCGACTGGCGGGACCGCTTTCCAGAATACCGGTCAGCAGGATAACAGCTTCCCGGTAGAGTTTCGGATCAATATAAAGGCGTACCATATCCCGGGCGACCTCGAGGCCGGATCGGCTGCGTTGCCCCAGATCAGACAATAGGGGCGTTGCTTCAACCGAGCGCCCCTGATCGGCGTAGAGCAATGACAAGGCCAGGGCGGCCTTAACATTCTTGGGGTTCCCCTCCAGCACCTGGCGGTACATGTCGATGGCCTGGTCTGTGCGTTCACCAGCCGTATAGATTGCCGCCAGCTCAAACTTTGGTTCCTCCAGGTCCGGCTTAATCTGCAGTGTTTTTAGAAAGGCTTTTTCCGCGCGGCGCTTGTTCCCCTGTTGCAGGTACAAGCGCCCCAAAAAGAAGTGCCCGACGTAAGCTTGCGGATATCGTTTGACCATTTTCCGGTACACGGACATGGCCTTGGTTTCAGATTTCATCCGGGTGTAGACGCCGCCTAGAAACAGATACGCGTTTTGTTGCTCGGGAGCGATCTCGATAATCTTTTCATAAGCTTGCGCAGCCCCTTCCAGATCGTTTCTGTCTTCTAGCAACCGGCCATAGATATTCAACAACGGTATATCCTGCGGGTGCCGTTCCAAGGCCGCCGCAACAACCGCCAGAGCCGCGTGGGGATCTTTCTTATTCAGGTGCAGCAGCGCCAATTCGCGCTGGATGAAAGCGCTGTCCGGATCAAGCTGACCGACTTTGTCCATTAATTCAATGGCATCTGTCAGCTGGCCCTTGTTTTTAAAAAACCTGGAGAGGGCGAAATAATAATACTTTTGGGCGGCGTGGTCGGGCGCGGATGGAGCGGTTTTCTCCACCCGGGGTTTTACTGATTTCGGCACACAACCCGGGGAGACCGCAAGGAACAATACGGCCGTGATGAGTGCGCAGGCAACCTGATAAAAGCAGTTAGTCCGGGGCAATATCGTCTGTGTAGGAGGCAAAATCGGGCAGTCCCTTTTTAAAGAATTCACGCATTTTTTTGATGATATTTTTTTCGATCTGCCTGACACGCTCCCGGGAAATGCTATAGCGGTCACCTATTTCCTGCAGTGTGACGGGACTGTCTGAAAAAATACGCTGATCAAAGATTTCGAGTTCGCGGGGCGTCATCTCGGCTCGGAACTCACGAATTTTCTCATGGAGCAGCGATTCCATCTCTTTTTTGGCAACCTGATCTTCAATCGACGCTTCTTCCGTATCCATAAACTCCATGCGTTCCGTGTCGGAATCATCCTTCAGCGGTGCGTCCAGGGATACGTCCCAACCATCCAGCCGCTGATCCATATCGATGATTTCTCGCTCCGAAACCCCGAGCCTTTCCGAAAGCATTTTCGGCTTGGGATCAAATCCCTGTTCAATGAGTTTCTGTTTTTCCTTCTTTAACTTGAAAAACAGTTTCCGCTGCCCCTGGGTGGTTCCGATTTTTACAAGTCGCCAGTTATCCATTATAAATTTAAGGATATAGGCCTTTATCCAGAAGGATGCATAATAGGAAAATTTGACATTCTTATAGGGGTCGAATTTACGGACGGCCTGCATGAGTCCGATATTTCCCTCCTGAATCAGATCCAGCAGGTTCTGCATCCAGACCCGTTGGTACTCAAGGGCGATTTTTACAACGAGTCTGAGATTGGAGGTGATCAGGACATAGGCGGCATCCGGATCCTGATGTTCTTTCACCTTGATGCCCAGTTCGCGTTCCTGTTCGCGGGTCAGCAGGTTGTATTGGCTGATCTCCGACAGGTAGCGCTGCAGCGGATCGAACTTGACGACGGATCTTTCGGGTGCCGCGGCCGGGGATTTGGCGGCTCCTAATTTAACGACTGCTTTTTCGGCGCCTTTCTTCCTGGCCTTAGCGGGGGCCTTTTTCGAGGCCTTGGCTGCTGCCTTCTTGGGGGCCTTGCCGGCGGCCTTTTTTTTAAGCTTGGCGGGCGCCTTTTTGGGGGCTTTGGCAGGTCCCTTTTTTTTGGCCGTCGCTCTCTTTTTTTTCAATTTAAAGTGCCTGTGTTTTCGGTAGATCTCGGTTCAAATTTTTAGTAGACTTGGATACTATGTTGTGTTAGCAGTCTTCTCTCCATGCGCCTGTAGCTCAGTTGGATAGAGCAACGGACTTCTAATCCGTAGGTCGCAGGTTCGAATCCTGCCAGGCGTACCACATAAATTTAATGGGATATCAATTAATTACAGGATTTGCCGCTTACTCGGCAGGGCGCATTATCCTGTTGCTTGATATCCCTTTTTATTTCTCCTGTCATTGGCGTAATTCTAAACCTTTTAACTATAACATCATATGGCGCCGGCATCAAGGCCGGAGCGCACCGAAATTGCATCATATTTTTAAATTTCCGTTTCGGAGACAACCCTGTTTTTACCAGCGTGTTTGGCCGCGTACAGGGCCTTGTCGGCCCGTTCAATCACCCCGATTTCGGTGTCCCCCGACCGATAAGCGCTGACCCCGACACTGATGGTAATAGCCAGGTCGATCTCTTCACCCTCCACCTCGACCCGGTAACTGGTCTCGGCAATGGCCTTGCAAATATGCTTGGCCTTCTTGAGCGCATTTTTCAGGGAAGCGCCCGGCAGGATAACGGCAAACTCCTCGCCGCCATATCGGGCCGGGAAATCTTCCGCCCGAATGTATTCACGGCATTTGTGGACCAGCGACACCAGGACGCGGTCACCCAATGGGTGCCCATGGGTGTCGTTGATCTGCTTGAAATCATCTATATCGATCATCAGCAGAGCAAAAGGGGCCTGCATGACGGAATTGCGCTGCACCAGGTTCTTCATTTGCCGGTCGAAGGCTTTGCGGTTGTAGGCATCGGTCAAACCATCGCGCATTGATTCCTCCCTGGCTTTGGCCAATTCCACACTGAGGTTTTCGACCTGCTGGGACAGAATTTCCACCCGCCCCTTGTCGCTGGATTCCTTATCCTTTATGGCCAGCCTGATGTTCTCCACCTCCAACTTCAGGGCACTTTTAATTTTACGGATATCGTCGAGCCGGATGATCTCTTCCAGTTTCTCACTCTGTTCATATACCTTTAGGTTAAAATCTTCATTTTCTGCATTTACATTGGCCATGGCTTTGGTGAGCAGTTCGATAATATCACGGAATTCTTTTTCACGATCGCTTAGATAGGCTTTCTGTTTATCAATGAATTCAGCTATTTCAACCTTATGCTGTTCGAAGCGCCGCTCCGGCGGACTGGCCCAGCCACCGGCCGCGAGTTTATCCAGGACTGCATTGAGGCGCTTACGGAAGATATCCGGTTCGATTTCACGGATATCCAGCACAGACTCCTTGATAAACAGCAGCAATGATCGGACGGCACCCTCCCAGAATTCGGCCCGGGGGTCTGTGGCCTCAAGCTGTTTTCCGTCCGGTTCCGGTTGATCTTCCCCCATCAGTTTAGCATTCAGGGCCTGCGCTTCCTGGTCCAATTCCTTTTTGCGTTTACCAAACAAACCCATCGGTCCTCCACACGCTATTACACTATTAGTGCCATAGGCCGCACTCACCTTACAGAAAAGCTTACATATCTTTTAATTAAAGAATCTTAAGGAATCTATTGCCGGTCAGACCTGCTCTGCTATCTCTTGAACGGCCCGGGCCGCCTCGCCATCCGGGGTTCGCTCTAAAAAGGGTACCTGTTCACGGATGGCTTGACTGACATCCGTATCATGTGGGATTGCCCCCAGAAAGCGCAGGTCCAGCTTTAAAAATCGCTCGGCCACATCCTTCAGATTGTTGAAAACCCCCAGACCTTCGCGCGCATCCGTCACATTGTTCAATACCAATTGAAACGTCTGGCGGCCATATTTCTGCGCCAGCACCTTCATCATGGCATAGGCATCCGTAATTGAAGTTGGATCAGGCGTCAAAAGAATCACAATCTCATCGGCAATACTGGTAAACCAGAGAACCGACGCACCGATGCCGGCGGCAGTATCAATCAACACATAATCGAAAGATTCCGCTACCGCCTGTAAATACGTACCGATGCGTCCCTGCTCATCCGGACCCAGATCGACCATTTCGGGTATTCCGGAAGTGGCCGGCAGAACACCGAAGTTATCGCTTGGAAAACAGATGCTCTCCATCAAAGCGCCGCCCTCCATAACATCACGAATGGTTTTCTGCACGGAAATACCAAGCAGCAGATCCACGTTGGCCAGTCCGAGGTCACCGTCTATTAAGAGCACGCGGTGGCCCCTGGCCACCAGAGACATGGAAAGGTTTACGGCAAAGCTGGTTTTACCTACCCCGCCTTTGCCGCTGGTAATGCAGATTGTTTTGGCATTGAGCATACGATTCATGGCTTCCTCTTTAAAAACAGTGACTCGCGCTCCTGGGCAGTCACTTCGGTGGCCGGTCGCGCCACGCGCGTGTGGTCGTAGCAAACCCGGTTGCGGCCCTCATGTTTAGCGGCCAGTACGAACATGTCCACTCGGTGGAGAAAAGCATCCGCTGTCAGACTTTCCCCCTCACGGTATTCGTCGACACCAAAACTCGCGGTCAGCCGAATGGTTTCATTATTCAGCTCTATCGGGGCCATCGATAGCTCCCGGCGCAGCCTTTCCGCTGCCTTGATCGCATCCCGAATTCTGGTATTGGGCAGAATAATCACAAACTCCTCTCCTCCGTAACGGCAGGGGATATCGATTTTGCGTAGTTGGGTTTTCCAGACTCCCGCAGCCGCCTGCAGGGCCAGGTTTCCATTTTCATGTCCGTAGGTATCATTTACCTGTTTGAAATAATCGAGGTCCACCATGATCAGTCCGGTCGCCAGGCCTGTCCGGCGGGTCCGTTCCATTTCACGCTCCAGGGCGCTCTTTAAGAACCGGAAATTGAAAAGCCCGGTCAGCTCATCTACACTGACCAGTTTACGCAGCGCCGCACGCTCCCGGCGCAGGCGCTCCAGGTCCGTCGGCAGTGGGCAGTCCGGATGGTCATGGGGGCATTTGGGATTTGTCATAAGCGTTTTACAAAGTCGGTTATTATCCGGTGTACATGCTGGGAGCCATCCCCCAGAATGATCCCGTGGCGGTTATAATTGAGCAGTATATAGGTTTTGTCCTTGGAGGCCAGCTTCTTGAAAACCAATCGTGATCCGTCCGGATTCACAACCGGATCACCCTCGGCCTGTAATACCAGGGCGGGGATGTCGATAGTTTCCAGACGGCTGGAAATGTAGTCCATCAATTTTTCCAGCTGGTGCACCCCCGCGACCGGATTTCTGAAATAGTTGATATGGGGATTTTCGGGCCGATTTTCAACAAATGTTTTCCGGGCGCCCTCCAATTTCACTTTTTTCATCAATTTGTTCCATGCGTCAACGGCCGGCACGAACCGCGCCGAGAGATCCTTGAGTTGCATGGGCGGCGATATGGCAAACACGCCAGCCAGGTCTTTCACCCGGCCGGCAAGCTCGAGAGCCAGGCCGGCCCCGTTGGAAAAGCCGCCGGCCACGACTTTCTGACACAGGGTGCTGATCAGGGCATAACCGGCATCCACCGATTCGATCCAGTCCGTGTATTGGCGGGCAGCCAGATCTTCAGGGGCGGTGCCGTGACCCTTGAGACGGGGCGCATACACCCAATATCCCATGCGTCCCAGGGCAAGGGCCAGTTCTCGGACTTCGGCCGGCGCGGCCATGTAGCCGTGCACCAGCAACACGCCGGGTTTTCCCGGCTGGCCTTTGACTAAGAAAGGCGCGCCGATGGTCTTATCATGTGATTCGCCGGTTAGGCTGTATTGGGCATAATCACGGTCGAATTCGGCCTCCATCTGCCGGTTTAACTGCCGGGCCACCCGTTTGCGAATCCAGGCGTCCGGGGTCCAGGCAATGCGTTTTAGTCGCGTTAAAAGCGGCTGTAATGGTTCAACTTCATTTGCAATTACCGCTACCGGGTTGTCGACGCGGGCACGATGAAAATCAAAAACCGGCCCGAAAGTTGACTTGTCACGGGTCAGGCGGCCATCTTCCAGGCAGGCATCACATTTATCAACGGCGAGATCTAAAAAATCCTTGATCCGGCCGTAGCGATCATCGGTCAAAAGATGGGTCTGGCTCTCGGCCAGGCTGTCATGGGGAAACAAATGCATGGCCTCGAAATCCATCCCAGCCGCCAAAAACGCCTTGCGTTTCAGGGCGTCCAGATCGATGGACTTCAGGGGCATCATTTTAAAAATCGAGGCCAGGAGGTGGTCGTGGTTCACCGTGGTCATACTGTAAATTTCCGCCATATACTGCTGCATGATCTGCAGGGCTTTGGTACGCATGGCCGGCCTGGAGGGAATGGGCTCATCGAAATAGATGGGTTTGACAACGTGGATGTCGCGCTGGATGGTTTGGTCGTCCAGGTAGGACTTGACGTCCAAAGGCCGGCCGAAACGTATATCCACGTCTACCCCGGCCAGCAGCATATTGCCCTCGGTCATCAATTCCTCGAGAAACCGTTCCGGCAGATCATTTTTGAGTCGGCCCACAAACCGGCTGATCAGGTTTTCGCGAGCCCTGATCGGGTAATACGTGATATTGACTGGAATGATGCGGGTCTGTCCGCGTAAAACCGGCTCAATATCGTCAATCTCGAATTTCTCCAAGACCCGCAGGGCCTCTTCCGGCAGAGCTTTGGCCATTGCCCTGAGTCGCTGACGATAAAATTCGGTACGCAGGGCCAGGGTGGCCGCACCGGAATGCGGACGGTGTTGCCCATCGGCATGAGCAACGATAAACTTCCCTTTTTCAAAGGTTTTTTTGCTTTTCACCATTCTGCCTTCGGGATAGATGATCCAGGAGGCTTCCCCGGTCAGCAGGGACTTGACCATCAGTAGATCACGATCGGGATTCTGGGTGGAAACGACCCCGACACTATCAAAAAAAGAAGAGAGGGCAGAGGTGAAAAGATCGCTGGCAGCCAGAGACCAGATGTGCTGACCGGTGAGATTGTGGATATAGGTGGGTAAAATCAGCGTTTCCAGCCGGGTAAAATGGTTGATCACGAAAATATCACTGCCGGGGGTTAGGTTGTCCTCGCCGTGAACGCGTACCTTGGCCCTGGAAAGGCTGGATAGGGCCTTCACGGCCAGGCCGGTCGAGTGATAAGCGTAGCGATTCAAATTACCTCCGGTGACCAGGAGCATATGTTTTGATATAGCTTCAAGTCCATCACCAGATATTATGCAAAATCTAAACCGGAAATACAATGAAGCTGCTGAAAAAATGTCAATTTTCCAGCCAGATGCTCAACGCGGGACCTTACGTTAGGCTCCGACAGCTGACCATATAAGTGTGTCCGTCAGATCTACAAGTCCGGCAGATCTACAAAAAAGCCTAGAACGGGTGTCCGGGATGACCTGGGTGCGCGCATCCGATTGTGCAACCCGCCATACCGTCAACAACCCGGCGCCCTGGTCAGGTATTGGTTGACACTGGTTCGGGAACTCATTAAGTTAAGTGCTCACTTGAAGGGCCGGTACGACCGGCGTTTTACATGTTTTAGCGGAGGTTTACTGTGTATTCCAAAATTCTGATCCTGCGTTTCCCAAAAACCGAAAGTCGCAAACCCATCGTTTGTTCACTCGCTCGCGACTATGATCTGATATTCAATATCCTGAATGCCACTATTTTGCCCCGCAAAGAAGGCATTATGGTGCTGGAACTATCCGGTGCCCGCAAGAATTTCAAAAATGGTGTAAAATACCTCAGGTCTCAGGGTGTCCAGGTAAAAAATGCCTCCCAGGAGATCAAGCGCAACAACCAGAAATGCACCCATTGCGGAGCCTGCACGGCCGTCTGCCCAACCGGTGCGCTCGCCGTTACCCGGCCGGATATGCGCGTGGAATTCAAGCAAAAAGCCTGTAGTGTCTGCGAGTTATGTGTAACTGCCTGCCCATCCCGGGCCATGGTGGCGACGCCGATCAACCAATCCTTTTTTCAATGAGCGCCCCGACTGCCATCGCACTGAGCGGAGGTGTGGACTCCCTATTTACCGCGTATCTGCTTAAAAAGGCAGGGACGGCTGTCATCGGTCTGCATTTTCTCAACGGTTTTGAACCGCATTACATCCCCTCATCAACAGCTATCGACCCACAACAGCCCATTTTAATTCGAGATCCAGTCAAAGCCGGATACAAGCGCCTGCATGCCGACCTCCAGCGAATGGTTGCCGATCTGGATATCCCCTTATTTATCTTTGATTGCGCCGCCCCTTTTCGCAGCCAGGTCATCGACTATTTCCAGAGCGCCTATCGGTCCGGGGAAACCCCGAATCCCTGCATGGTGTGCAATCGGCGCATCAAGTTCGGTATTCTGCTTTCTGCCGCGCAAAGACTCGGCGCACATCACCTGGCAACCGGACACTATGTCCGGACCCACACTACCCCGGATGGGCGGATACACCTGTTGAAAGGTGCGGATCCCCGAAAGGACCAGGCCTATTTTCTGGCCCGTTTGCGCCAGGATCAGCTGGCCGCTGCCCGTTTCCCCCTTGGAGAAATGGAAAAACACCAGGTCATCGACCAGGCGACCCGCAAAGGGCTGCATCCCATGGCAAACGAGGAGAGCCAGGACGTGTGTTTCATACACGACCAGGCCTATGGGCGCTTCCTGACAGATACGCTCGGTTTCAAACCATTGCCGGGCGACATTGAAGATCTCGAAGGTACCCGCCTTGGTCGGCATCAGGGTCTGCACCTTTTTACCATCGGGCAGCGTCGAGGGATCAATTGCCCGTCGAGCGAACCTTATTACGTTTACGATCTCGATACCGACCGCAATGTCCTGGTCGTCGGCCGCAAGGCCGATCTGGCCTCACGACACTGCAACGTATATAATATCAACTGGATAAATCCGCCGGTGTCCAACTCGTCGAACATGCAGACCCGGGTGCGCTACCGCAGTCCGGCCGCAGATGCCCGGGTAACGCTCACAAGCCCGAACTCCGCCGAGGTGGTGTTCGCGCAGCCGCAATCCGCCATTACACCGGGTCAGGGCGCCGTTTTCTATGCCGGTGACGAGGTTCTAGGGGGCGGCTGGATTTCACGGGCAGATCAATAATGCCAAAATACACTGTTATTACGTTAGGTTGTAAGGTTAACCAGTACGAGTCAGCCGGATTGGAAGAAAGCCTGAAAGCCAGAGGTTGGTTGCCGCTAGCCAGCGGAGAAGCAGTCGATCTATGCATCATCAATACATGCACCGTGACAGGCAAGGCTTCCATGCAGGCCCGGCAGGCCATCCGACGGGCGGTGCGATCTCATCCCGGGGCTCGCGTCGTCGTTACCGGCTGTTACGCCCAGACCGAACCGGAAGTGTTGGCCGATATAGAAGGGGTCACGGCCGTCATCGGTCAGGCTGACAAGGATAACATCCCTGAACTTATAGATAATGCTGTTGTAGCGGGCAATTCGAGCCTGACATCCCGCCACACAGATATTCGCCGGATCAAATCTTTTGGTAGTTTACCGGTTTCAGGATTTGACCATCGAACCCGTCCCTTTTTAAAAATTCAGGATGGATGCGACGCTTTCTGTTCGTACTGCATCGTACCCCACGCCAGGGGCCGGAGTCGGAGCATGGCCGTTGAAGCGGTACTGGACAATCTGCGAAAACTCGACGCCGGGGGCTATCGCGAAGTTGTCCTTACCGGCATCCACCTGGGCTGCTACGGTCAGGACCACAGTCCCCGGACCGATCTGTTTGAGCTGCTGTTGAAAATCGAAGCATCTGACTTTAGGGGCAGAATTCGATTAAGTTCCATAGAACCACTGGAACTGTCGGATGACATCATCCGCCTGGTGGGCGGTTCTCCCAAATTTTGCCGTCACTTTCACATCCCACTGCAAAGCGGTGATGACCGGATTCTGGCTCGCATGAAACGGCCCTACAGGGCCGATCTCTTCCGGAACCGGGTAGAGCAGATTATTTTCCAGGTACCAGACGCGGCGATCGGCGTGGACACCTTGATCGGTTTCCCGGGAGAAGACCAGGATGCCTTTGACCGTACCTATCAGATAATCCGGGATCTGCCGGTTGCCTATCTGCACGTGTTTCCTTTTTCACGCCGCAAGGGCACGCCCGCCCACCACTATCCGGATCAGGTGGCCCCGGACCTTATCAAAACCAGATGCGACCTGATGCGCACCCTCGGAAGGGAAAAACGGGAGGCCTTTCACCGTCGGGCAATCGGCCGTGAGATGAACGTCATGGTGGAATCGCAGCGGGATGCGGTCACCGGTCTTTTGAAGGGGTTTACATCGAATTACATTCCAATTTTACTGGACGGTGAAGATTCACTCAAAGAAAAATTAGTTAAAGTAACAATTGATAGAATAGACAAAAATAAAAATGTTTATGGTTTGTTAAATTAAAAACCTATCGAGTTATGGTGGTGTCCGCCGGGATGCCATTCAATATCGCTGGGTACTGTACGGTATGGATCCCTGCCTGGAACGAGACAATTCCCATATAGCGTTCCTGGCCCGATCTTCGCTAGGCTTTACTTTCAGGTAAAAACGATTATACTTGTGCCGGCAACCTGGCTGGTGTATAAAACCTCCCGAAATATCCGCAACTTGGCAACGGAGTTGATATGGTTGTAAAGGCTCATAAAAAAATTAGAAAAACAGATCAGTACGATGTTATCATTGCCGGCGCCGGACCGGCCGGGTTGTTTGCAGCCTATTACCTGTGTGAAAATTCGGACCTGAGTGTTCTCCTGATCGACAAGGGTAAACGGCCGCTGAACCGAAAATGCCCGATCAAGGATGACCAGACCTGCATGAAATGCAAGCCGTGCAACATCCTCAGTGGCGTGGGCGGAGCCGGCCTCTTTTCCGATGGCAAACTCAACTATATCCATAAACTCGGGAAGACGGACCTGACGGAGTTTTTACCCTTGAAGGCCGCCCGGGATTTGATCGATGAAACCGAATTGATCTTCAACCGGTTCGGTATGGATGCCCCGGCCTATCCCACCGATATGGCATCGGCTCGGCAGATTCGCAAAAACGCCAAGGTGCACGGCATCGACCTGCTGATCATCAAGCAAAAACACCTCGGCAGCGACTGTTTGCCGGCTCATATCGTCGATATGGAAAAATACCTTAGAAACAAAGGTGTTACCATACACACCTCTGAAGAGGTCAAAGATGTGGAAGTGTCCGATAACTGCATCACCGGGGTGATAACCACCCGCCGGACGTATAAAACCAGCCACGTCATCCTGGCCCCGGGAAGGGTCGGGGCGAACTGGATGGGCCAGCTGGCCCAAAAATACAACATCGGGTTGAGCCAGCGGGGCATCGAAGTAGGCGTCCGGGTGGAAGTCCACAATGACATCATGCAGGACCTGTGCAGCATCATCTACGACCCGACCTTTTTTGTGCAAACTGTGAAATACGATGACCAGACGCGTACGTTCTGCACGAACCTCGGTGGATTTGTGGCCCTTGAAAACTATAAAAATTTCGTCTGTGTAAACGGCCACGCCCTGAGGCACACCAAATCCGAAAATACCAATTTTGCCTTTCTGTCAAAGGTTGTCCTCACGGAACCGGTCACCGACAACCAGGCCTATGGAGAGTCCATCGGCAGCCTGGCCACCTTGATCGGCGGCGGGAAACCGATCCTGCAACGTTTCGGTGATCTGAAACGCGGTCGGCGAAGCACCTGGAACCGGGTCAACAAGGGATATATCGAGCCTACTTTGACCAACGTGGTTTGCGGTGATATCGCCATGGCCCTACCCGAGCGCATCCCAACCAACATCATCGAAGGCCTGGAAAAGCTCAATCATGTGGTACCGGGCGTGGCCAATGACGAAACCCTGCTGTATGCCCCCGAGATCAAGTTTTTTGCCACCCAGGTAGAAACGACCGCCGATCTCGAGACCAGCATCACGGGCATGTACGTAGCCGGGGACGGTCCCGGCGTGGCCGGCAACATCGTATCCGCCAGTGCCACCGGCCTGATTCCGGCCAAACATATCATTCAGTCCCTGTCCACTTGAGATTCGCAGAGGAATATGTAACCAAGGAAAACCCCTGTGAGCAAAAATCATGAAGAAAAACAAGACTTTACGATATCACAACTTGCCGAGGAATTCGATATCAGCACCCGTACGATTCGATTTTATGAAGAGAAGGGCCTGATTGCGCCCCGCCGCTCGAAAGGCAATCAGAGAATTTACACGCGACGGGACCGGGCCCGCCTGAAACTTATTTTACGCGGAAAAAGGTTCGGCTACTCCCTGGACGAAATTTCCGAAATGATGGGCATGAACGATATCGATATGAACGAGGCGGACCAGATTCGGAAGGCACTGGAATACGGCGACCGAAAGCTACTGGAAATCCGGACGCGTGTGGAGGAGTTGACGCTACTTGAGCAGGACAATCGCTCAGTCAAAGGAAAGCTGATCGAACGTCTGGCGGAAATTGAAGGGGACAGAAAATAGCGGCCTGAATGGGCTCTAAGACACTTTTAGCAATTCTTTACATTTATAAACCTTACCATCCGTAATTCCATACTTTTTAAAATACAATCTATCCAAAAAAACTTGATACCGCGACCACACGCCAGGGGGTTGGCACCTATTTCATGCCCCTCTCCTGCTTGATTTTTTCGTAGGCTTCCTGAATCTCCCTGAATTTTTCGGCGGCAAATTTGGTGAACTCATCGGGCAGTCCTTTGGATGCAATTTTATCCGGGTGATATTCCGCCACCCGCTTGCGATACTGCTTCTTGATTTCGCTATCCGGATCGTTGGGTGAACACCCCAGAATGCCGTAGTACTTATTCACATCCTTGATGTAACGCGAGCTGATCTGGCGATAGTGATCATCGGTGAAATTGAAAATACGCACCGCAGACAGGATCAGCTCCTCTTCCCGGGGACTCATGGTACCGTCGGCAAGCGAAACGCGCAGCATGATATCCACCATCAGGTCCAGCAACTGCGGTTGCCCCCTGAATTGGCCATAAAATTGCTGGGCGAAACTCTCAAAGGTCTCGGGGGATTGGACGGCCGTTCGGAACACATTCATGGCCACCTGCCGGCTCTGGGGATCGAGGTTCAGGTCATACAACATGAATTTTTCAATGGAGTCGATTTCCTCTTGGGAAACCCGGCCATCCGCCTTGGCCAGTTTGGCCAACATGGAGAATGCCCCCACAAAGAAGATAAATTGGGCCTGCTCCCCAGTCGTTGGACCAGGCCCGACTGCCGGGCCGCCTTCCAGATACCGCTCATCGCTTTTATCGAAAGCATGACCGAATGCCGCTCCGGCAATGGCCCCCAAAGGCCCCAGCAGGGCAAATCCGATGGTTCCACCGACGACTTTACCAATGATCCCCATTTTTACACTCCATGCTCTCTATTCATTCCCCGGTCAGAAGTCCGGGTTTTCACGTTGCCAAACCACCTGGTCTTTGATTTCATTCAAGATGAAATACCGTTTTAGGCTGTGGGCCAGTTCTTGCCGGGTGGGTTTTTCTCCGGTGACTTCAGAAATGAAATGTTCAATAAGTTCAATAGCTTCTAAGATACAGGGTTCAATTTCCGCCATGGCAGCTGTCCTGTTGACAATTTGTTCGGGTCAGCATAATCGCTCGCGGCAATTTTAGCAAGAGGGCAAGCTGCCTTCTCCCCAGCAGCGCCGGACCGGGTGGCAACTACCAACCGTGACGCCGGCCGCTTCGGGCTATGGTCAGCGGTGTCTATCGACCCCAACCTGCCGACACATATACGCCACTGGACACCGGCTGCAAAAAGGTGAGATGGGCCTGCAGATTACCTGCCCGAAAGCGACCAGGAGTTCATTGTAGCGAATCCAGTGTTTGTGGGGTAGTTTCTTGCGCAGGGCCATCTCGGTGTCATCCGGCCGCTTGGTTTTCACATAACCGATACGGTTGCTGATGCGGTGCACATGTGTATCGACGCAGACGCCCGCTTTCCCGAAGCCTTCAATGAGGACCAGGTTGGCGGTCTTGCGGCCCACGCCGGGCAGATCTAAAAGCGCGGTGAGGGTATCCGGCACCTCGCCCGCGTACCGGTCCAGTAAAATGGCGCTGATCTCCTTGAGCCTCTGCGCCTTGGTAATGTAGAAACCCACCGGGTAGATCAGTTGCTGCAATTCCTTTTCATCCAGACGAAGTATCTGCCGCGGTGTCCGGGCACGTTCAAAGAGGCGGGCGGATGCCGTTGCCGTGACTTCATCCTTGGTTCGCAAAGAGAGGAATGTTGAAACCAGGACTTCGAAAGGAGTCGCCCCCTTGTTGGACAGCAGGGTAATGACCGGGGCTTGCCAGTGGGTGTAGGCCTGGTTTAACGCATCGACAAATTCGTCAATATTCAGTTTTTTCAATTAGTTCCCGTACACAAAGGTTTTGCGCTGATGCGGTACAATGGGGCCGCGCAATCTTGCGGTATATCCGTCCGGGCATGGAATTCGGTGATGAGGAAAGGATCATCAGCCGGCCGGGCGGTAAACGCCCGGCCGGCTCGGGGTTGCCTGGTGATTGGGATGGCGCGTTTAGTCTTTCGGATGACACGCCACACAGCTGGTAGGCCCGGTTTTTTGGAGCTGTCCCTCAACGGTGCGTTTGGACATTTCGAGGGCCTTGTTTTGCGCCTGGATGGCTTTGTGGCAGCCAATACAGGATTTGTGATACGCTTCCTTGAAATAGGCGATCTTGTCCCCCTCTTTGGGGGCCTTCAGCTCGTCATGGCAGCCGGAGGTCATGCAACTCATGTCATCGTCCCCGTATTCCCAGGTATGATGGCATTCCTTACAATTGATTGCAAAATGAGCGGAATGGGGAAAATCAACGGGAGCCCGCTTAGCCTCGACTTCTTGGGGCGCCGCTAATTCGATATTGCCTAAGGGGATACACATTTCGTCCGCAAATGAACTGGAAAAACTGACCGCACTTGCCATCACCAAACTCAACAGGATCACCAATACTCTGTTCATCCTATCTGACCTCCTCGTGAGATTAAGAAATACACAGACCGACTCTAATTGTTATTGAATCAGGCAGACGGAATACCGGTAACCGCCTGGTAAATGCGTCCGTAAGGCAACCAGCCCGGATACTGTCCCGCAGCCGAATGCTGACCCACTTTCCTTATAAAATTAAGCGCAAACGTGCAACCACTATTTTTGCCTCAGCCCGTTTTCCTTCTCAAAGCCGGGGGACACGCTTTAGAAATTGATTGGGTCTATCATCCCTTATCTCTGCAAACGTAACAGATAGTATCAAAAATGACGCTTCCGGGCCCTTTTGTTTGCAAGTTATCCCGTGATTTCCGTTCTTACGCAGCGGCTTGATCCTGTGCATGGCTCTGGAGGGCCATGACCCGCTCGGGCATGGGCGGGTGTGAATAGTTCAAGAACACATACATCGGATGGGGTGTGAGGTTCGTAAGATTATCGGCCGCCAATTTTTTCAACGCTGATATCATGGCCGTCGGATCACCGGTGACCTTAACGGCAAAGCGGTCAGCCTCATATTCGTTGCGACGCGACAGGCTGTGCATCATCAGCCCCATGAAAAAGTCCAGAGGCGCAAATAACAGGGCGAAAAACAGGATCCCCGTGTATACGGAAGGTCGCGTTATGTAAAACGTGTCATACAGCCCCTGGTAGGATAGGCACAACGACAGCAACAGCAACATCAGCCCCATCTGGAGAATGGAGGCAATCATCATCTGTTTGATGTGTTGCCGCTTGAAGTGCCCGATTTCATGTGCCAGAACAGCTATCATTTCCGGAACGGTATGTTTGGCGATCAATGTATCGAACAAGGCAATTCGCTTATTCCGGCCGAATCCCGTGAAAAAGGCGTTGGACTTTTGGGATCGTCGCGAGCCGTCCATGACCAGCACATTTTTAAGCGGATAACCCGCCTTTCGGGCCAGGGCCATGATCGCTTCTTTTAGTTGGCCTTCCTCAAGCGGCTCGAACCGGTTGAACAAGGGCATGATCCAGGTGGGCGCGATGTATTGCAGCCCCAGGATGAAGAGGGTCACGGCCAGCCAGCACTGCCACCAGGCGTTGTTGCCGGCATATTCGAAAAAGGCCAGAATCCCCGCCAGGGCCGGCCCACCGATAATGACGGCCAGCAACAGCCCCTTTATGCGGTCGGCCACAAAAGTTGCCGGGGTAGCGGTGTTGAATCCGAAGCGCGCTTCAATCACAAAGGTACTGTAAACGGCAAAGGGCTGGCCTACCAGTGATTTGGCGCCCAGGAGGATACCGATATACAGCGTGCCACAGAGCACCGGGCCCAAAGACCATTGACGCACCCACTGATCTAAATACTCAAAACCGCCGACAAACCAGAAAGTCAACAGGAGGGCCAGGTCAAAGGCAGCGGCCGTCCAACCAAAGCTGGTCCGGGTTTTGAGGTATGCCTGACTCTGGCGGTATTTTTCCGGGGGGTACACATCCTCAAATCCTGTGGGTGGCCGGCTGGTCTGCCGGCTTAGATTCAGTACCTCGGCCAAAATATTGAGCAGGAGGTCGGTGGCCAGAGCAACGAGGATGATGATGCCGATCAAGTTCATGTTTTGAGGGTCTTTCCTTATAACGAAGGTGGTAATTATCGACCTTTCATAGCCCATCTTCTGAAAAAAACGCAAGCGGGACTCTGTTCATTTGAACCATAATTGTGTAAAGTTCTCCAGCAACGAACTGATGGAGATTGTAACATGGCACAAAAAGTCCGCTTTGCCTGCCCCCTGGACTGCTTTGACCTATGCGGCTTGATCGCAACCGTTGAGAGCGGCCGGGTTACCCGCATCCAGGGTGATCAGGACCATCCGGTCACGCGGGGCAAAGTTTGTATCAAGGGTAAAAAACTGCTCAAACGACTCTATCATCCTGAGCGGTTGCATACGCCCCTGCTGAAAAAAGGGGGCAATTGGCAACCGATTTCATGGGATGAGGCCCTTGACAGCATGGCCACACAACTGGCCCGGATTAAAAGCGAGAGCGGTTCTACCGCCGTCCTGCATTACAGCGATGCCGGGTACGGCGGTATCGCCAAAACAGCCGACCGTCTGTTCTTCAACCATTTTGGCGGTGTCACCGTTCCCACAGGCAGCCTCTGTTGGGCTGCCGGCATGGCTGCCCAGACCTATGATTTTGGTGTGGCCCGCGGCCACCACCCGGAAGATATTGCCCAGGCAAAAACCATCCTATTGTGGAGTCGCAATCCGGTTTACACCAACATGCACCTGGTAGGGTTTGTCAACCAGGCCCGCAAAAACGGCGCCAGGGTGATCCTGATTGACCCATTAAAATCCGCTTCAGCCGGCATCGCCGGGTCGCATATTCCGGTAAAACCGGGCAGCGACGGGGCGCTGGCCCTGGGTTTGTGCAAAATCATCCTGGAGAACGGCTGGGAGGACGCCGACTTTATCAATCGTCATGTAGTCGGGTATAAGGCCTTCAGGGACTATTTGACCGACCTCCCGCTCGATACCATAGAGGACGTAACCGGCGTGGACATCGCGCGCCTGCACCAACTGGCCGAAACATATGCCTGTGGAGGTCCCGCTTCGATCGTGGTCGGGTACGGCCTGCAGCGCTACACCAACGGCGGCAATACCGTGCGCTGCATCGATGCCCTAGGGGCCCTGACCGGCAACATCGGCACCAGCGGCGGCGGCGTCAACTACGCCAATCAGTACATGGCGCACTATCTAAAAGGTGAATTGGCTGCCAGCGAACAAGCTGTAAAACACCACCGGGTATTCAGCCTGCCGCGCTTTTCCGAATTCCTGGAAACCGCTGTCGATCCCCCGATAAAGGGCATTTTCATAACCAAGGCCAACCCCCTGGTCCAGATGCCGGACACCAACCGCGCTGTGGCGGCCTTCACCGGTGTTGATTTCAAGGTCGTCATCGACATGTTTATGACCGACACTGCCCGCCATGCCGATCTCGTGCTGCCCTGCACCAGTATCCTGGAGGAAGAGGATATCGTCGCTACCTCCATGTTTTCACCCTGCCTGAACTACTCTTACCCGGCTGTAAAGCCACCGGCCGGGATCATCGGCGAATTTGAATTGTTCCGGCGTCTGGCGAAGAAAATGGGGCTGGCCGGATATCCCGATATCGACCAGATTGAATATCTCAAACGGGCGGTAAAACCGCTCGAGGAGTCTTTCGGCATCGCCTGGGAAACCATCCGAAACACCTATGTCACCCTGCCCGGCAACCGGATTCCGTGGCAGGATGGCAAGTTCCTCACCCCCAGCGGCAAGTATGAACTCTACTCTGAAAAGGCGGCGGCGGACGGACATCCCCCGATTCCAGTTTTGCGGGAACCCACCTCGCCACCGGCGGATTTTCCATTGCGCCTGTTGACTCCACACACCCGTCAATCCATGCACTCGCAGCACTTTGCCTTTACCGATGCAACCCCCACTGTTTATCTGAACCCGGCGACCGCGCACACCTACAGCCTACAAGCAACCCAAGCGGCCCGACTCTCGTCTCCGGCCGGTCAACTGCGCGTCACGGTAGCCTTTGATGACGGTATCTTGCCGGGTCTGGCCGTCGTTCACCAGGGCTGGTGGCATAAAAGCGGCCCGGTCAACCTGCTAACCGGAATCCGGGTTTCGGACATGGGCAACAATGCCGCCTACAACGAATGCTTCTGCCGCATCGATCGGATCGACGTACTGTGACCAGCCTACCGGATCACGATTGTTACCTGCGCAGGCACAGCTTTGTTCAAAATTGAACAGCGAAACAGCCGAATTTGAAACCAATTTGCAAATTACCGACCGGACAATCTCGGAAAGTTTTGACATTCCCCCAAAAATCTGGCTTTTTAGCGAGTATTTAAAAGGGTTCGCCCGATTGCATTGCGCCGGAATTTATGGTTTGTATTTGAAGCTTATGCGCCAAGACCTTTTTCTGATTCTGGGAGGAACGTATGTCTGACAGTTCATCAAGCGTGTTGATCCTCGGAGGCGGCATGGCCGGCCTGTCGGCCGCAGATTACCTGCAAGATTGCGGGGTTGCCGTACATCTAGTTGAGAAGGCCGACCGTCTGGGCGGCAAAGCCCTTGAGTGGGCCTGTATGGCCACAGAAAAATGCCGGCAATGCGGGGCTTGTTTGAGTGTCGAGCTCGCCGAACGGGTACCCCGCCATGAACATGTTTCCACTCTCCTGGAAAGCACGGTCACCGGGTTTAAAAAACAAAACGGGCGTTTCCAGGCGGCTGTCGCCAGCGCCAAGGCCGGGGAACTGGATGTGGACGCCATTTTGGTAGCCACCGGCATGTCGGTGTTCGACCCATCCGGCCATGAGGATCTGGGGTATGGCCGGCATTCCAACGTGCTGACCACCGCCGAACTCAATGTGATCCTGCAGCAGGAAGCCCTGGCGGCCCGCCTGGGCGGCAATGCCCAGCCCGCAATTGCCTTCATCCAGTGCGTGGGCTCCCGCAGCCGGGCGGAAGGCCGGGACTACTGTTCCCGGGTCTGCTGCCGCACGGCCGTGCGCCAGGCCAACAAAATCAAACACCTGATCCCGGAAGCCGCACTGACCATCTTCAACATCGATCTGCAGGCCACCGGCAAAGAATTTCGCACCCAGGTGGCCGCAGCTGCCGAACATGTTGAGTTTTGCCAGGGCACCCCGGCCAAAATAGTAGCAGACGCCGAGAGTAAACGGCTCACTGTCTTTCACGAAGACGGACTGGCCAGCCGGACATCCCGGCAGTTCGACCTAATCGTACTGGCGGTGGGAATTCTGCCGGCTTCCGCGACCGATCAACTTGCCGGAATGCTGGATATTGAAACCGACAGCTGGGGGTTTCTGACATCCGATGGTGACAAGCTGCCGGCCGGGATCTTCACCGCCGGCGTCAGCCGGGGGCCCGCCGGCATATTGAACGCCGCCGGTCAAGGCCGCACCGCAGCCGGCGAGATCGCCCGCTATTTGGGCTGTCTGCCGGAAAAAGAAAAAGGCCGGATCGCCATTTTTGGTGGCGATGCCGCGGCGGAGCAAGTGGCCGCCGCCCTTACCAAGCGGGGATACCCGACGGCGATAATCGGCACCGGAGACTATGCCTTTGACCCGGCACCGGATCGGGAACTCTATCCTAGGGCCCGCCTGGAGAGGGTCTCCGGCACAACCGGTCAATACACCCTCCAGGTTACGACCCCGGATGGACCGCAAACCATCGCGGCCGGAGCCATGGTACTGGCCGAACCGCCGCACTTGCAACCACCGCCAATATTTCCGGCCAGATGATCTTCTCTTTGACTGAATTTCTGGACCGCCGTGAGCAAACAGATGGCCTGCCGGAGCGGGTGTTGTTCTGGCTGGATCATAACGGCCCGGAGCGCAAGGAAGTTGTCACCACGGTCATGGACCTGATCCCGGACCTGATTGCGGACGGCAAACAGGTTTCCATCCTTTTGGAGAAAATGCTGGTCAACTACCCCGACGGCCAGCGGATCTACGACGCGATTCGCGGCCAAGGTGTAAAACTGCTGCGGGTATCCGACCAGCAGCAGGTATCGTTGCAACTGCAAAACGAAAAGGCCGTCTTCGAGATCAATGAAGCCACCCTGCCTGGATTGACCATCACGCTGGAAAGTGACTTGGTGGTAATCCCGGAAAAGGTTACCGTTTCGGAAAACAGTCGGGAAGTTGCCCGTAAGCTGCACCAGTCGCTGGACACGGAAGGCTTTCTCCAGACGGCCAATGTGCGGCATCGCAACGTGGGTAGTCCCCGGCGCGGCATCTTTTACGCGGGCCGCTCCCATGATGAGGGCGATCTGGAGGCTGAAATCGAGGAGATAACGGCCGCCCTGGACAAACCGGACAACGACGCGGATCAAATCAGCGGCCACCCGGAAATCAATAAATCTGTCTGCGTCCGCTGCCTGACCTGCGTGCGGATCTGTCCGCACAGTGCAATAGTTCTCCAAAATCATTACCAGCCCGAAATCGAGCCGTCGGCCTGCTTTGACTGCCAGCTGTGCGTTTCGATTTGCCCGGCCCTGGCCATTGAATCTAAGGCTGTGCCGGAGCCCGGCAGTGCCCAGACGGTCGTCTATGCCTGCGAACGTTCGGCGGTGCTGGCCGCCCGGCCGTTGAACTTACCGGACGCAACCCGCATTATCAGTGTACCCTGCGGCTGCAGTATCGATACCAAACGGATCCTGCAGACCTTGGCCGGCGGTGCCGCCCAGGTGGTGGTCGCCTCCTGCCATGCCGGCAACTGCCGGTCCCTGAAGGGGGCGGCCTTCACCGAGGCCGGTACCCGACGCCTTTTTGAAGGGGCCGGCATACCGGCTCAGCGATTGAATTGTCTGCATGTCGCGGCCAACGAATCGGCCCGCCTGGAAACCTTGCTCAAGAACGCGGCATCGGCCGAGGAGGTGAAATAATGGAAAAAGCGACCTTATCCACAGATACCCCTTTGCAGAACCTGCTGGATAAAAAGCCACAAGCCGACAATATCTCCGAATGCCTGACGTGCGGCATCTGCAATTCTCGCTGCAGCTGGTATGACGGGGATGGCGGGCCGGTCCCGCGCCAGATGATCAGAATGGCCCAGCTGGGCCTCGATGACAACCTGGCCGAGAGCCAGATGATCTGGGATTGTATGATCTGCAACCACTGCACCGTGGACTGCCCCATGGGAATCGAGATGGAATATGTGGTCCGCCGCGCCCGCTCCCTGCCGGCGGCCCGGAAGCATACGCCCGAAGCCATCGCCCACGGCCTGGAGACCCGCCTGGAGGTCGGCGACGTAAACGGGTTCACCGAAGAAGATTTTGTCGAGACCATCGAGTGGCTCAATGAAGAGATAGAAGAAGAGGACCCGGCGGCGGTCATTCCCACCAATGAGAAAGGTGCCAAGTATCTCTACCTGCCCAACCCCCGGGAGCTGGGCACCATTGTGCTGCACCTCCAGCTGATGGCCGGCCTGTTCCATGCCTTTGGCGAACCCTGGACCATGTCCCACAAACACACCGATGTGACCAATTGGGGGTACTTTATCGGTAATGATGAGATCGAACACAAGATGCTCACCCAGGTGGTTACGGCAGCCGAAGACCTTGAAATTGAAAACCTGGTGCTCTCCGAATGCGGGCATGGTTTTCTGGCCCTGCGCCATCACGTGACGGAACTGTTGAGCCGCGAGCCCCGCTTTAACGTGCTCAGCATCATCGAGCTCACCCTCGACATGGTCAAAAACGGTGCGATTAAGCTCGACAAGGAGGCCCATCCCTTTCCTATCGCCTACCATGACCCCTGTAACCTGGCCCGCAAAGGCGGTCTGTTCGAGGCCCCCCGGGAATTGCTGGCCCTGGCCTGCCGCGAAGTCGTAGAGCTGACCCCCAATCGAATGAACTCGGTCTGCTGCGGCGGAGGCGGCGCTCTCCTCCAGGACAGCACGAGCAAAGACCGCCGGATGATTGCCGGCAAGGCCAAAGCGGATCAGATGCGCAATGCCGGTGTGGACTATATCGCCACCGGCTGCCTCTCCTGTCACCGCCAGCTCACCGAGTTGTCCAAGCATTATGAATTGGGCATGAAGGTGGAAACCGTCGTCGCTACAGCTGCAGCGGCACTGGTATAAGTGCAAGGGTTCAAGGGTCGAGTGAGCCCCGCTCAGTGGAACTGAAACCGCAAGGGTCATTGTTGCACCTTCATTTAGCTATTGCCCGAATGAGAACTCTGGTTTTGATTTTGGCCTTGAACCCTTGGACCCTTGGCCCCTTGAACCCTTAAAAAATATTCCAGTTGCCTGAAAGCCCATATTCTTTTAGACTGTTAGTTCGGGCATATTCATAGCGTCAAAGTCGTGTCGTAAACCTTGCTCATAATCTCCCCCACTGTTGGGGCAAGCGATAAAATAGCGCAGGTTTAGATTAGAAGCTATTAGAAGGGGCGGCCATGCATGACGAACAAAATCCGGTAAAAAACTATCTTCCTGCGGATCCCATTACGGATGATATTGATTTTGAAAACCTGTCCGGCGACAGGCGTCTGAACAAGCTGTTGAAGTCTGTCCTGGGCGAAGTCAAGCTGTACGCGGAAAACCAGATCAAACATATCAAACAGCTGACCCAAATCGGGCTGGCCCTCTCCTCTGAAAAGGACATCAGCAAACTGCTGGAAAACATTGTGGACCAGGCCCGGGATCTTTCCAACGCCGATGCCGGCACCCTTTATATCATGGAGGACGACAAGGACTACCTGCGCTTTGAAATTTTACAGAACGACTCCATGAATACCCGCATGGGGGGTACGCATACCATCGAACAAACCCTGCCCAAGGTTCCGCTGTATGACCAGGACGGACAGCCGAATCATGCCAATGTATCCTCCTATACGGCCCTAACCGGCAACATCGTCAACATCCCCGATGTATACGAAGCCGAGGGTTTCGATTTTACGGGGCCGCGCGAATACGACGCTTCCACCGGCTACCGGTCGAAATCCATGCTGGTGATTCCGTTGAAGAATCACGAAAACGACATCATTGGCGTGCTGCAGCTGCTCAACGCCCAGGACCGCGACACCGGCGAAGTGGTGGCCTTTTCGCCGGAATATGTAGACCTGATCGGTTCCCTGGCATCACAGGCCGCCGTGGCGCTGACCAACACCCAACTGATCCAGGATCTGAAAAACCTTTTTCACGCTTTCATCCGCAGCATCGCAACCGCCATCGACGCAAAATCACCCTACACCAAGGGACATATCGACCGGGTGGTCGAGCTGACCATGATGATCGCCGAGGCTATCAATATCGAATCCGAAGGCGCCTTTAAAGAGATCTCCTTCAGCGAAGATGAAATCGAAGAAATGCGGATTGCGGCCTGGATGCATGATGTCGGTAAAATCACCACCCCTGAATACGTGGTCAATAAATCGAACAAGGTCGAAACGATCTTCGATCGCATCCACCTTATTACAACCCGCTTCGACCTGATTGCCGAACAAATCAAGACCCGCTTTTTAAATCAGAAAATACAACTGTTCAACAACGGCGGCCGGCCCGACAACCAGGCTTTGGATCGGATCGACGAAAAGTGTTCCGAAAAGTTGACCCAGCTGCGCGACGATCTGGCCTTTATCGAGAGCTGCAATTCACCCAGTGAGTATCTGGAGGACGACAGCATCGACCGGATTCGGCAAATCGGGGCCCGCACTTACTTTCGGGATGGTGAAGAGCAACCGTATCTCACGACCGACGAGATCGAGAACCTCTGTATCCGTAAGGGATCTTTGACCACGGCCGAACGTGACAGGATTCAGGACCACGCCACCATGACGCTCAAAATGCTCAGGCAACTACCCTTCCCCAAGAAGCTGTCGAAAGTGGCTGAATACGCCAGCGGCCATCACGAAAAGCTGGATGGCACCGGGTATCCGCGCGGTCTTTCCGGCGAAGAACTCTCCCTGCAGTCCAAAATAATGGCCGTGGCCGATATCTTCGAAGCGCTGACCGCTAAGGATCGCCCCTATAAAAAGCCGATGAAATTATCCCAGGCCATCAAAATTTTGGGGTTCATGGTAGAAGACAAACACATCGATGCAGAAGTCCTGGATATCTTCCTGCGTAACAAACTGCATCTTGAATATGCCCGGGTGCAAATGAATCCGGAGCAGGTAGACATCTAAATAAGGAGCCGAAATGGGTGCTGACAATATCATTTTTCTGGAAAATCTCGAGTGGTTTGATGAAACCGGTGCAGAACTCGTCCATCGTCTGCCGGAGAAGGGCTCCGGTGAAATAAAATTCGGAGCGCAGCTGACGGTCCGGGAAAGTCAGGCGGCGGTGTTTTTCTACAAAGGCAAAGCCGTGGAAGCATTTGGGGCCGGCCGGCATACCTTGAAAACCGGTAATATCCCTATCTTAACCAAAATCCTCAGCATCCCGTGGGCCATGAACAGCCCGCTGCGGGCCGAAATGTATTTTGTCAACCTCAAAACCTTCACCAACCTCAAATGGGGCACCCGTGACCCCGTCGCCTTCAAAGATTCCGAGCTGGGCCTTATTCGTCTGCGCGCTTTCGGTGTTTTCAACCTGCAGGTGTTTCAACCGGTGCTCTTGATCAACCGGCTGGTGGGCACCCAGGGCATGTACACCACTGAAGAGATCGAGGAGTATCTCAACCGGGTGATTGTCTCCCGCTTCAATGATTTCATGGGAGAGACCATCGATTCCATCCTCAATCTGCCCGCGAAATACGACGAGCTCTCCAAAGCCCTGACCGAGCGTCTCCAGGATGATTTCAGCCATTTCGGTTTGCGGCTGACCCACCTGTACATGAACTCGATCACCCCGCCGCCGGAAGTCCAGCAGGCCATCGACGACCGCAGCCGCATGGGGGTTTTCGATGACATGAACAAGCTCATGCAGATGAAAGCGGCCATGGCCATGGAAAAAGCGTCCGAATCCGATGGCGGGGCAGCGGACGGGATGGGGGCCGGTATTGGCTTGATGATGCCTGCCATGTTCGCGCAGTATTTTGCCGGAACCGGAGCAGCCGCCAAAACAGCGCCCCCGGTGGATACCGCGAATTGCCCGGAATGCAGCAGTGCGATTCCGGCCCAGGCCAAGTTCTGCCCCATGTGCGGGCATCAGCAATTGGTATTCACCCAGTGCACGAACTGCGGCAAGAACATGACCCCCAACGCGAAGTTCTGCTCGCGGTGCGGGCACAAGGCCGATGAAAAACCCCAGCCGTGGTTCTGCGCGCAGTGCGGGGAGGAGAATCTGGCCGAGGCGATGTACTGTAATCAATGCGGTGAAAAACATTAGAAGCGGTGCCAGAAGTTCCTCAGGCACTCAATCTCGGCGTTGGGCGCGAGTTTCAAATCCTCGAAATACTACCATGTATTCCTCCGGTTTAAAACTCACGTCCGCATTGACCTTGAGTGCCTGAGGAACTTCTGGCACCACTTCAGTTTTTGTGAAAACCAAAAAAACAATATAATTCGCCATCAGCCCGCTAGTGTAAGAATGTAATCATTCAAAAACATGTTATCCAAGCCGGTAAATCTGTCGGATGACTGCTTCTAAATTCACCAAAGGATAAAAGTCATAAATTATATTATTGAACATCAATGTCCGCAGTGCGGGGCGCCGATTGAATTGGAAGAGACCGATCGGTTGTTGGCCTGCCCTTTCTGTCGGGTCAAGTCCTATCTGATGTCGCATCTTTTCTTCCGTTACATGCTGCCGCACCGGGCGCCGGCCGACAAGCAACTGATCTATGTGCCCTACTGGCGATTCAAGGGGATGATCTTTTCCAGTCTTTCCCGGGGGCTGGAGCACAGGTTCATGGATACCAGTCAGCAGGCCCTGCGATCCGCCCATTTTCCTTTGTCTCTGGGGCTGCGGAGCCAAGCGTTGAAACTGCATTTCGTCACCCCGGAAACACCGGGCCGCTTTCTCAAACCCCTGATACCATACAGCGAGGTTATGGACCTGTTTGTTCAAAAATCCAGTGCCGCTCTCAGCGGGCCGATATTTTCCCAGGCCCATATCGGTGAATCCGTCAGCCTCATCTTTGCCCCCTTTTATGTCGAGGATCAGGTCTATGATGCGGTTCTCAACCAGCCGCTGCCTCCGGCCGGAGACCCAGGCGATATCGAGGCCTTAGCCGGTGGGCGCCCGAACTGGAAGATTCATTTCGAACCCACTTTGTGCCCGGGCTGCGGGTGGGATCTGGAAGGGGTGCGCGAATCTCTGGCCCTGACCTGTAAAAATTGCAACTCGGTCTGGTACCCCGGTACCCGGAAACTCAAGCAGACCCGGTTTGCCCACCTGCAGGGAGATTTTGAAAATATGGTCTACCTGCCTTTCTGGCGGATCAAGGCCCGGGTGGCCGGCATCGCGCTGGATTCCTACGCCGACCTGATTCGCATCGCGAACCTGCCGAAAGCAGTTTTACCGGAATTCGAACAACGGCCGTTTCGCTTCTGGTCACCGGCGTTCAAGGTGCGGCCGCGCACCTTCCTGAACCTTGTTAAAAACACGACCCTGGTGCAACCCGGCCCACAAGCGTCTTCCAAACTCCCCAAGGGCGCGCTGCACCCGGTTTCCCTGCCCGTTTCCGAAGCCCTGGAAACCCTCAAAATCAACATCGCCGGCTTCATCAAGCGACCGCGGGACCTGCTGCCGAAACTGGACGCCATGCAAGTGGAACCACTGAGCTACATCCTGGTCTATATCCCGTTTCACCAGGGACACCACGACTATGTCAATCCCGATTTGCACCTGACGGTGAATCGGAACCAACTGTCCCTGGCGAAGAACCTTTAAAACCAGAGATCGGAAGCCGGAAATCGGAGATCAGAGGCCCGGTAACAGAAGAGCCAGGGCTTGCGTGTGCAAATAACTTATCGCAAGACGGGACTGCCTGTTCTTTAGCGTTCGTCATTAAAATTCACATCGTCGTATTTTTCCGACCTCTGACTTCCGTCCTCTGGTTTCTGGGTCTTCCCTTGACGCCATCTATGCCGGCTGCTATATGCCTGTCAGCAAATGAAATATTATCGGGAGGTTATGTTTCCTGATCTTAAACAAAAGTTCAAGAAAGGTAAAAACGATGAAGAAGATAGCAGTTCTGGCCGGTGACGGCATCGGCCCGGAAGTGATGCAGGAAGCGCTAAAAGTGCTCGACGCAATCCAGCAAAAATTCGGGGTCGCGTTTGAATATTCGCCAGCCGATGTGGGCGGATGTGCCATCGATAACCATGGGACCGCCCTGCCGGCTGAGACCCTGGCCATCTGTGAGGCCAGCGACTCTGTATTGTTCGGAAGTGTCGGCGGTCCCAAATGGGAAACATTGCCACCCGAACAGCAGCCTGAACGGGGCGCCCTGCTCCCGTTGCGCAAGCATTTTGGTCTTTACTGCAACCTGCGGCCGGCCAGGATCTACCCCTCCCTGGCAACCGCCAGCCCCCTGAAACCTGAAATCGTAGGTGCCGGTTTCGACATTCTCTGTGTCCGCGAACTAACCGGCGGCATCTATTTCGGCCAGCCCAAGGGGCGCGACGGCAGCGGGGCGGTTGAAAAGGCATTCGATACAATGGTCTACACCCGTAGGGAGATTACCCGCATTGCCAAAATGGCTTTTGAGGCCGCGCGCCTGCGCCGCGGCAAAGTAACCTCCATCGATAAGGCCAATGTCCTGACAACCATGGTCCTCTGGCGCGAAGTGGTAATTGAGGTAGCGGCCGCTTATCCCGATTTGCAGCTCGACCACATGTACATAGACAACGCCGCCATGCAGCTGGTGAAAGATCCCCATCAATTTGATGTCATGCTCTGCGGCAACATGTTCGGCGATATTATTTCCGACGAATCGGCCATGCTTACCGGTTCCATGGGCCTGCTGCCTTCCGCCAGCCTCAACGCCGACCGCTTCGGGCTGTTTGAACCGGCCGGCGGCAGCGCACCGGATATTGCCGGCCAGGGGATAGCCAACCCCATCGCCCAGATCCTATCGGCCGCAATGATGCTGAAATACGCGTTCGGGCTTGTGGACGCGGCTGCGGCGATTGACGCCGCGGTGAGCGCTGTTCTCGCTGCGGGGGTAAAAACCGGTGATATTGCCACGTCCAGCGAAGAAGCGGCAACCACTGCCCAAATGGGGGATGCGATCGCCAAGCGGATATTGCAAAGTTGACAAAGTGCTCATTTTTTTATAAAAATAGAATTCTTAGTCCCTTTTGCTGCTTGTTTTTAATTCTGACTGCCAACCTCAAGCAGGAGCGCTAAAATGGCCTCATCACATGAATGCCCTAAATGCGGGCATGCCAATCCGGAAGATGCCCGGGATTGTGAAAACTGCGGCATCACGTTTGATATCTATTCCAGTGAAATTGAAAAGGCCCAGCGGGAAAAAGAAGAGGCTGAAAAAGCTGCCGCTAAAGCCGCGGAGGAAGCCAAATACCAAGTCCCCTGCCCGAAGTGCCAACACATGAACCTGGCGATTACCGACGACTGCCTCAAGTGTGGGATCGTATTCTCGAAAAGTTATGAGATGGCCGAGGCGGAACTCAAGGACGATCCGGAGAAAGCCGACGAATTGGCGGAACTGCTGGCCCTGAAACAGCGCCATGAGGAACTCAAGGCCGAGCTTTTGAAAAAGCAGGAGGAAGAGGCCGCCCGCAAGGAACAGGAAGAAAAAGAACGCCTGGAAGCGCTGCGCAAGGAAAGAGAGCGCCAAGAACAACTGCGCAAAGAACAAGAGGAAAAAGAGCGCCGCGAAGCTGAGGAAAGAGAAGCGGAACGCAAGCGCCAAGAGGAGGAGGAGCGCCAGCGCCAGGAAAAGCTGCGCAAGGAACAGGAAGAAAAAGAGCGCCAGGAGGCCGAAAAACGAGCCGAGGAAGAGCGCCAACGGCAGGCCGAGCTTGAAAAGGAACAGGAGCGGCTCAAGCAGGAACAGGAGGAAAAAGAGCGCATAGCAGCCCAAAAGGCGCTGGAGGAAGAAAAAAAACGTCAGGCCGAACAGGAACGTCTCGACAAGGAGAGGCGCAAGCAGGAAGAGAAAGAACAAGAGGAGGCACTCAGATTGGGAAAACTTAATAATCTGCTCAAACCGAAGGCCACCATTAAAAAACTCCTGAAGACTTACATCGGCGAAACGGTGGGCATGAACTACGATGTCCCCACCGTGATCAAACCCGTCAAATTGCTCAGCGTTAACGACGATCACTTCAGCGTGCACGTAGAGGATGACGAGACGGTTTTTTCCTATCCCCTGCGCAACATCTTATCGGTCGCCGAGAACATCGACGGTATCACCACCGGCGGGGCTAAAAATAAGGCTACCTTTCCTATGGTTATAAAGGTGTCCCACCGCATGGTATAAATGAACACCTACCTTTTCTATGACCTGGAAACCACGGGTCTAAACCGAACCTTTGACCAGGTCATTCAGTTTGCGGCCATTCGGACCGACCGCGAATTCAACCAGCTTGAAGAACACAACCTCAAAATCCGTCTCAGGCCGGATATAATTCCCTCCCCCACCGCCATGTTGACCCACGGTATTCCCGTCTCCGATCTGGCAGACGGAGCCTGTGAATTCGATGCTGTTGCCACGATTCATCGTCTCTTCAATACACCGGGGACCGTTACCATCGGCTACAACTCCCTGGGCTTCGATGACGAATTTCTACGCTTTGCCTTCTACCGTAATCTGCTGCCGCCCTATACGCACCAGTATGCCAACGGTTGTTACCGCATGGATATCCTGGCCATGGTGGTCATATACTGGCTTTACAATCGGGAGGTGCTGCAATGGCCCGAACAAAAAGGCCAACCGTCGGTTAAACTGGAACATATCAATACCCTGAACCATCTGGCCGAAGGACCGGCCCATGATGCGCTGGTGGATGTCCGCGCCACCGTTGAATTGGCGCGCCGTCTGCAATCAGCCCCCAAGGTATGGGATTACCTGGCCGGGCATTTTGATAAACATACCGATATCCAGCGCATGGAAGCCTTACCGGTTTCTTTCGATTCCGCTTCCGGCCGTCATACCATGGGACTGCTGGCTGCCAGTTCCCTGGGCTTCAAGCAGAATTTTCAGGCCCCGGTATTGTTTATCGGCGGCTCCAACGCCTACCGCAACCAGACCCTGTGGCTGCGCCTCGACTTGCCCGAACTGCAGGCGGCCGATCCGGATAGCATCGATGCCAACACGTGGGTTGTGCGCAAAAAAGCCGGCGAACCGGGAATGATCCTACCGCCGCTCGAGCGCTACTGGGAGAAGATCGGTCCGGAACGTAAAGCGATCGCGGAAACAAACCTGCAATGGCTTCAAAACGAACCGGATATCCTCAAACAAATCATTCAATACCACGCTGATTTTCGGTATCCGGAAATACCGGATCTCGACGTGGATGCGGCCCTCTACCAGAGTGGTTTCTGGTCCAGTGCGGACCAGGCAACCTGCCGGGCCTTCCATGCAGCCCCGGTCGATGAAAAGGAGCCGCTGATTAAACGTTTCAAGGACAAGGGTCTGCACCAGTTGGCCGGCCGGGTGCTTTTCAGGAATTTTACGGAAAGTAAATGTGCCGCAACGCTTCGAACGGAAGCGAACCGCTATATGCAGAAAGTAGCCCCGCGAGCCGGCAAGCCCGGCATGCTCGACTTCCGGGGTCAGGAACGCCGCACACCGGCCCGGGCTCTGGGGGAAATCAAGACCCTGGTGGCCGCCGGCGATCTGGATGTTGAGCACCGCCGCCTCCTGGAGTCCCTCAAGGCTTATATTACCGACAAATTTAAACAGTGATATCACCTACACCGTGCTAGAGGATCCCTATGAACTTGGTTATTAGAGAGGACTGCGCCGCCGTTGACTGGCAAACCGTGGCCGCCATTTTAAAGCAGGTGGGTATGGCTTCTTACGACCCGGACTTGCACCAAAAGGCCTTTGAGGCCAGCACCGCGGTCGTGTTCGCGTACCGGTCGGACCGTCTGATCGGTTTTGGCCGCGCGATTTCAGATGACGCTTACCAGGCGGCTGTCTATGACTGCGCCGTGCTGCCCGAGTTTCAGGGCCAGGGAATCGGAAGGCGCATCATGGACGTCATCTTGGCCCGCTTGACCCATTGCCACGTCATCCTCTATGCGTCTCCGGGAAAAGAGGGTTTTTACCGGAAACTAGGGTTTCGTCACATGAAGACCGGCATGGCCCGTTTTATCAATAGAGACGCTATGCGTGACCGTGGATTTACCGAATAAGGCCAGCACCCATCTCAAAAAAGGCTTCTTGTCGGGCGTCTAGTGCGGCGTAGCTTGGAAAGCGAAGACGTAAGCTCGTAGAGCAAAGACTGGATTTGAACCAAAATCCGTCTTTGAGATAGGTTTTATAACGGTTTGATTGGATCGTTGACCTGCAACCAAAAAGCAAGATGTCAGCGCAGGTTTTGACGCTTTAAAGACCAACAGATTCCACGACACAATCATAATTGAAAAAGCATTCCGAGAGCCTTATGATGTGAGATAGAAGATCCAGGCGCAAGGCAGCTGCCTGATCTGTTGAATGAATTTTTCAGGTAGACATTCTTCAGCCCTTCTTGCAGGGCACTGGTTCGATTTCCGCTGGAGGGAAATCGCCATGCTGAGACTATTTGCCAAAGATCCTTATGCGCACATTATCGCCTTTATCGATGCCGCCGTTGAATCCCGGGACATATCGGCATGGCTGGATGCGCTGGAGAACCAGCCGGACCATATGCGCGCCATCCGCCTGGCCGAAATCAAACACACGATGAAGTTCAACCAGGCACCCGAGCAACATATTGAGATTATTGAGCTAATGAATAATACCGCTGTGCTGCAGGCCATGAATAACGTGATTCGGGATGTCCACCTATCCGGTCTGAGTACTAAAAAGTTCATTAAAAAGCAGGACAATTCAAAATACAACCTGCTGATTAGTTTGATAGCATCCGCTAGTAAATAAAGCTGCATACCTGCTCAATCGCCAATAAAAGCCAACCAGACCGATGCCGCTAACCACGACCGGAGGAGACCGCACCATGGAACCGTATCCGCAGCCCAGGGAGATCGTGCGCAAAGGGAATTTTCCCTACATCTTTAAAATTTACGCTGACTACGTCTATGACACCGGTTGGATACTGGAAAACCCTTTCATTTCAGAATGGCTGGAAATCAGCAAGAGCGGCCGGCTGACGGTGAAAGCCAATAAAAATGGCTATGCCTGGGACGGCTGCACTCCCAAATGGAGTGTCTTCAATCTATTCGTGGTCGGTACACCGGACGGGCATGTCGACCACAGGACCATGGAACCCTATACTTACCGGGCCTCATTGGTACACGATGCGCTCTACCAATACCTGGATACCATGCCGGTTACCAAGGACAAGATAGACCGCCTGTTTTTAAAAATGCTGGGCGATTTCAAGTTGCGTAAAATTTACTATTATGGTGTCAAGTGGTTTGGCGGCCGTGGAGTTGTGCAACGTGGTATCTGAGCGCTGGAAATATACCGATCTGAGCCCGGTCGCTGTGGCAGCCCTGTTGCTGGCCTTGATGGCCGTTCCGGTCGGTGCGGAAACAAGCCAACCTCTGAAAACGAACTTAGGGGTGGAAAAGGTAAGGCACGCCGTTGAGTTTTTGCCTCAAAAATACCGCATCCCGGCCAGGGCCTGCGCCAAACGCTGTGTCCTGCGATTCAAGACCAATAAACTGCAAATCTTGTGTTTCAAGGCCAACTGTTGCATCGATCGAGGGGCACCGTGCCACTTCAACCAACGGAAAACCAGTGACTGAACACCGGAAATGATCAGCTGCTTGCAGATGCGAAACAATAGAGAGGTACTACGGATAAATGGCTCTCCAGAAAACATTGCGGGATCTCCAAGACCGGGCGCGTAATGCCGGCTGGCGCATCCAGTGGATTCCCTGGCAGGTGCCCGGAAAACCTCTATACGTCTACAATACGCCGCTCACTTTGGTAACCGGTTTTGGCGGTGCGGCCCTTTTTCTAGGTGCGGCCGGCCATGTCTTTTTTCCGATTTTCAGATCCAGCGGCAACTCGGACCCGTCGCCGGAGGAGATATACCTGATCATCTTTCTAGCCGTCTTTGGACTGGCGATAATTCTCCTGGGACGGTTCTACGCGGCTTTCAAACGCCACTTTGACTGGCAGCGCGTCACTGCCCGCTGCGTCGATCGGGAAATACAGGAACGGTCAGGCAATCAGGGTGGTGATCGCGTTACTGGGTGGGAGTACCGACTCTTGTGCGCATTTGACTTCCACGGCCGTTCCTATGAAGTCAACCCGGAGCCACCCCATCTGGTGGCCTTCAACTCGCAATCGAAGTTGGAACAGTATTTGGAAGAAAGAATACAACCGGACGGCACCTGCAAGTTATGGATCGACCCGTCCAACCCGCTGCATGCCATGTTCCATACAAGGCGGAATATTTAAGATAGGACCAAAGGTGCGAATTTGATATAAGGCTGACTTGAGCTACTTGAACATCCGAACCGGAGGGGCTGCGATGACAATTCATTCCTGGTTGATGTACCTGACCCTGGTGCTGGTCGCCACCGCCACCCCCGGACCCGCGGTTCTCTTCATCATGACCAATGCCTCTATGCACGGGTGGCGCAAAGCCGTGTTTGCCGCCCTGGGCAACATCGCCGGTCTCCTCTGCCTGGGAATAATAGCGATTACCGGCCTGGGGACAATCCTCAAAACTTCCGAAATGATCTTCAACCTCATTAGATATGCCGGGGCGGCATACCTGGTATACCTGGGGCTGCGCATGTTCTTCCAGGAAGGAGTGGATTTTACGAAGATGAATCATCAGGCGCCAGCGCCGGACGCTTCCTCCGGCAAGATATTTCTGCAGGCGCTGGGGGTGGCCCTCAGCAATCCTAAAGCCATTATCTTCCTAACCGCCCTTTTCCCACAGTTTATAAGTATCGAGCATGCTCTAATTCCTCAGTTCACTATGTTGATCGTCACGCTGATGTCTTTTTCATTTGTTTTCCTAATGAGCTATGCCCTGCTGGCCCACAACGCCAAGGCCTGGTTGATGCAAAACAACCGCGTCAGGGCGGTCAACTGCACCAGCGGATCGATATTTATCGGCTTCGGTATTCTCCTGGCGACTTCATCCAACAGGTAATTGATTTATGACAGCCGACTTACGAATTGAAGCAAACCTAAAAGGCCTTTTGCCCCGACTCAGGGATGCCGGACCAACAGGTAATCGGCAAATGTATGGAAAGAACAGGTGATCAATAATGCCCGTTTCAGATACCGATACCGGAACCATTGAGAAACTCTTCGAGTTTTCAATTAAAATTGAACTACGCGCAGCCGATATTTATCTGGCTTTTGCAAAATTATTTCCATCCATCCAGGGGTTAGCAAATTTCTGGCTGGACATGCAAGCGGATGAGCTCGGGCATGCCCGCACATTGGAAAGTATTCGCAGTGCGCTACCCTCAGACGTAAGGCAAGAGGCAGCACCGGCGGAAATTTGGCAAAATATGCAATCTATCCGGATTCTGCTGAGCAAGGATTTGATGGGTGACGTGCATACTCTGGATGACGCCTATGAACTGGCTCACGAATTGGAATTTTCCGAAGTCAACGTCGTGTTTAACTTCCTGACATCCGATATTATGACCTTCGGCCAGCAGGCCGATATCACCTATACCAACATCGTAAAGCATCAAAAGAAGCTGCTGGATTTCAACAACCTCTTTGGTGACCGCGAGTGGCGAAAAGGTGTGGCAATTCAGGTGTCTGACTGAAACCCTACCCAACTCATTTAAACGCCGGGACCGGTGATGATTGTACATCCGGTCTTTAGAGAAACCACGCACCCCGGATACAAGAAATAGTCTCTAAGCTGGGGCCTGAAAATGGAGATCGATATGTTTACCTGGATAGCCAGCCCGGAAGCCTGGATTGCCCTGGGAACGCTGACTGCCCTGGAAATCGTCCTGGGCATCGACAACATCATTTTTATCTCGATCCTGGTGGGACGCCTGCCCGCCCACCAGCGCAATTTTGCCCGCCGGACCGGACTGCTGCTGGCCATGGGGGCCCGACTGGCCCTGCTCTTTTCCATTACCTGGGTAATGAGCCTCACCGCGGCCTGGTTCACGGTCTTCGGCAACGAAATCTCCGGGCGCGATTTCGTGCTCATAGGCGGTGGCCTTTTCTTACTGGCCAAAGCGACCCATGAAATCCACAACAGCCTGGAAGGTGTCGGTGAAGGTCACGCGACCTCAGCGGCCACCGCCGGTCTGGGATCGGTCCTGATCCAGATCGCCATCCTGGATATTGTTTTCTCTCTCGATTCAGTCATCACGGCCGTCGGCCTGGCCGATCAGGTATCCATCATGGCCATCGCCATCATCCTGGCGGTCACCGTCATGCTGCTGGCCGCCAAAGCGATCGGCGACTTCGTGGATACGCACCCCACCATCAAAATCCTGGCGCTCTCCTTTTTGATACTCGTCGGTGTCACCCTTGTTGTGGAGGGTTTCGACGTGCATGTGCCCAAGGGCTACATCTATTTCTCCATGGCTTTTTCCATGGTGGTGGAGATGCTTAACATCCGCATGCGTAAAAACCGGGAGGCTTTAAAACTGCACAAGTCAATACATTGAACAGAAAAAGGAGTGAAAATAACTAAAACTGCCCCAAAACACGCAGCCGCCTAACCGGGATATTACCCCGTAAAAGCCGATTTAAAAGTTCCAACAAGATTTGTTGAAATCGTTTAACGCATTGAAATTAAATTCATTAGGTGTATACTCAGTCAGTCACACCAGAACAAGAATGAAATCAAAATAACTAATTGTTCCCAAAAACACGCTACCAACATAATAATAAGTTAAGCTTATAAAATCTAGAATGCCAAGACTCTACTCAATTGCTGCAGTGTTTTTAGTACTTCTTTCAGTTCCATTGGGAATAGTTTTAATAAATATTTTTGACGTATCCAATTCATTTTTAAACGCAATATTTATACTTGGACCATTGCTTTTTACTGTTGGATTTATTTTATATTATTTGAATAGAAAAGTTGTGGGGCAGTATTTGAAACTTTCAAAGGTAGTTGGTGGGCAAGTTTTAAAGACAAAATATTTTTCCAAACCAAATCTTATTTTTTCAATAGGGTCCAATCAATGTGATCTCACCTACCAACTTGGAAGTCAGTACACACCGAGCCTTACAATTCTTCAAGCTAAAGTGAATTTGAGAACCTTTTTGAGATTATTTCGAAATGATCTTATTCTTAAAGGCCTAAAAAAATTAAACCTTGATTGGCCAGATGTTGAAACGGGCGACAAGGAATTTGATGAATACTTCATTGTAGAATCTAAAAATGCTGAATTCGTCAGAACTTTTCTTGCAGGTGAAGCCCTGAGTAAAATTAAGATAATTATGAAAAATATCTATGAAATTCGGATAGAAGATGGAATGTTAAGGTTCTCACTTAATGAAATTTATCCATCAATTGACAAGTATAAATATCTAATCGAGTCTTTCGAAGCTTGTTTAGATAATATAACTAGATATACAGAGACTTAGCTTAACAAATCGCTGGAGAACGACGCGACAAAACCACGCGTCTCAGCTCAACCGTTATGAATTAGGGAGAACACTAAATTGGATTTAGGCTATATATTAATGATGGCCAGATGGGTAGGGCTTGGATTGATAGTTCTCACTTGGATTCAAGTTATACCTTTGATTCTGGGTTGGATCGGTTTTGGTATAGCTATAGTTTCCTTTGTTTTGGAGGCAATATATAAAAAAAACCTGCCCCCCCCCCCAACAAAGGTGGCAATTCTAGGTAACAAAATTCTCCTAATCACATAGTTTTAAAAGCGATTCATTACAAGTCACTGGACTTGAAAGGGAAAAACTAACGTGCTTAACGGAAATGTTTCTGGCACGCAAGTTAGCTCAAACGTTGTGTTTCTGAGAGTGAAAAGAGAGCTGGGTAGCGTCAATAATCTTTCGCACTTTTGATTCGGTGGCCACTCAGTTAAGCTGCGAGTTCTTCTTTTTTTAATTCCGTTAACAAGTTCATATTCAAGTAACGACGTGTTCCCCAGCGGGTT
>Ga0126326_1000054_pt1 | contig 72159 bp, 65 predicted proteins | sample InaspJWI67metaG_FD_94485 | JGI IMG/M metagenome (GOLD analysis project Ga0126326, IMG submission 94485) | Marine gutless worms symbiont microbial communities from Oahu, Hawaii - Inanidrilus sp. 1 OAHU.JWI-67 metaG | ecosystem: Host-associated > Annelida > Digestive system > Unclassified | place... | reverse complement strand
TCTTATAACGTTTCCAGGTAAAAGTAACTTGTGACAACCGCTATGTTATCTTTTTTATGCAAAAATGCGTATGTTATTTGAAAATACTGTCTGTGTACCAACACATGAAACGGCTATTATGGTAATCGATTTTTTATATCCCTTCAATGAGCAGGATATAAAATCGATGGCATCCTTATCGAATTTTATTCTCTCAAATGTATTACACTTTAATCAATTTCTGTAGTAATTTGTAATACATATCCGAGAATTCAATGACGAAAATTGTCCGCAATTCTGACAAAAAACGGAAAAAAACAGGCCCAGGAAGTCAATCTCTGTGGCGGGAAAAAAATTCAGTATCGGCTAACCCACCGGAATAGATATGTTTATAAAATTTTTAGAGGCGATTGCCAATAATGTGCATGGTATTTGCAAGCGAAAACACTCAGTGTTTGACACAACGCTCTTTGAAATTGGCAATTACGTTATTGTAATATCAATCAGGATCTTCCTGCCGGATCGCAGAAAACATCCGATTGGTTTAAACCTGGAGAAATCAAACCGGTTTTAAAAGTTCGGTTTTTTTATATATCATCTCATCAAAACGAAAGGAGGCAAAAACCGCTATGAAGAAAAAATCATTAATTATTTTTATCGTGCTGCTGGCGGTTGTCTTTTTAGCGACCAGCAGTCACGCAGGTGGAAGAAAATATATACGATGGTGGAAGTATTCTTTCCACTATGTGTGGAAATCGATCTCAGACCTGCGGGATCGGGTTGAAAAGCTTGAAGAAAATACGACGGCGCCAGCAGTGACGACCCTCTGTCCGGGGTGCAGCTTCTACGATCTCTCCGTGGTTGAAAAGGACTTCTCCGGAGCGTATCTCGCCGGCGCTTTCATTTACAATACGGACTTGATCCGCACCAATCTGTCCGGCGCGGATCTCTCGGGTGCTAATTTTTACAATGCCACCCTGACCGAAACCAATTTTACGAATGCCAACTTGACCGGAGCGTATTTTACCAACACCGTCCTGACCGACTGTATCTGGGATTCCACGATTTGCCCGGACGGCACCAACTCGGACGCTAACGACGGAACATGTTTAAACAACCTATAATGATCCCCAGTCCGATAGATATCTGCTGAAATTAGCGCGGTAGCTAATAATAAAAAAGGCAGCGCCTTTCCTGGCGCTGCCTTTTTTTAGTTTGCCGGTTGAGTCGGTTGAGCCCGTTATGCCCGTTGAGCCCGTTTAGCCCGTTTGCCCGTGAGAGGTTTACTGGCCGAAATAAGATCATCTATCTTGCATCCTGTATCCTGTAACACTACCGCCTAATCCAACTCCTGCCAGGCCCGGAGCTCGAACGTCGGTTTTCCGGCCGCCTGAATTTCGTTGTTGTATATGCCGCTGCCCAGCGATTGCAAACCGGTTGGTGTGATAAAGTACAGGTGTTGATCCTCCACCAAGGGTGAGGTACGTATATCACCCACCACCTGATCCATCAAGATAGTGCCTTCGAGGGTAAGGACGAACATACGGCCCTCATTGCCGTTCACTTGGCGGTGCCCCTCACAGGGATCCTCGGTCTCGGCGGTGGAAGTGCCGAAATAGACACGACCGGCTGCGGCAAAGGCCGATGCGAAGACGCGGTGACCCTGGGGCAGTTCGACGTACCAGTCCAGAAGGTGCTTGTCGGGGTTGCACTCACCCTTTTGGGCTGTATCGGCATAGGCAAAGAAGTGATAACGGGTGTTGGCCGTATTGATATCTTCGTCGTAGTACGGGCTGTCCCCGGTCCCGAAAAATACCAGGATGCGATAGTCGATGTCGCCGTTGGGTGTAATACCGTTGTCGATCACAACCACCGGTGAGGCATATACCGGGTGCCACTGTTGTGGGAGCGGCACTTGGTTGCCGTCTTCGTCGATAAAATCGGTGTTCAATATACAATGGGTGATGTCGTCACCGGGACTATCCGGATCGTCGGGAATATCGACCTTGTACATAAAGCCCCTGTCGGAGCCAACATACAAACGATCGATAAAACCATTTTCGTCCGAGTCGACGATGGCCGGCTGTCCGCTCGGGACCCCGCCTTTGCCGTAGTTCGTCTCGCCGTCATCGATAAAGCCGTTGCCGTCCAGGTCGACCGCAGCATCGAGCACGATCCGCTGCAGGACACTGCCATTTGAAATGTCGATAATATATACGGCCGGAAACAGGTCGGCGTTTTCGACCTTGCCGGTGACGAAAAACGCCACCCACTTGGGCCGGTTGGTCTCAGGGTTGCGTATCCGGCCTATTTGAGCGACCGCCGGCGAAGACCGACTCCGGAAAAGCTCCGGAGCGGAAAACTCCCAGCGGAAAAGCGGATCGTCGGGATCGGTTACATCCAGGCAGAATACGCTGTCGCCGCCATTGCCTTCGGCGGCGAGCAAAACGGTTCGCCAGGCATCCGCATCTCCGTCACCGTTGGTGTCGATATAAACATCCGCCAAGGCCGGAGAAGCATCGACAAAAGATTGATCCTCGGCTTTCAGGACACTGTTTTTGAGTCTCGGGATCAGATTGGCCGGGATAAAGGCCCACCGCTCCTGCCCGGTCCCGTAGCCGGGGCAGTTGCCGGTATAGCTATCGCAATACTCCGGGCTGCCGTCGGTTTTCGGCTCCCACAGATAATATCCCCGGTTTTCCTTGATGCCGGTCGTTTCCGGATTGTCCCCCCAGCGAAACTTGCCAGCATCAAAGGCGTGAATCATACCGTCTCTGGCGCCGACAAATACGAGGCTATCGCGATCCTGATGGGCCAGGCGGAAGCTGTTGTAGCTTTCCTGTTCGGAAATGGTGGCCTTGCTGCCGAAATACCACGGTGGAAATCCGGGGGGCACCATAACTGCGGGAACCGAATGATCGATCGCACCCAACAGCCATTCTTTTTTGGCCGCCGTGTTCGGTTGGCGGTACCCCCGGATCCATTGTACCAGCCAGTCACCGTCGGCTTCGGTATAGGCACCGTCAAGATTGAAATCATGGCTGTATCCCGAGGGCCAGACAATTTCATCTGTCAGCGTCAGCATGTTGTTTGTCAGGTTGGCGGCGTTAAATTCACGCAGTACCTGCGAAGTTGTATAATAGCGATAACTGGCCATAAGGGGAACGTCGCGCATCGGGGGCGCCTGAAAGGTCAAGCGCCATTCCCCGGTAAAGCGGTTTATACGTCCGGTGCCGTTGAAATTGCCTTTTAAATCGTCGGTAAATCGATCGGAAAAGGTCTCCTGGTCATCATGAATTCGAAGGCTGGTCGCAGCCACCGGGTGATGGGCCAGGGTTCCGGAAAACGAGCGTGTGAGACCGTCGCCGCGTATAAGATTACCGCCGCTGTCCCTGAGGTGTTCGCTAACCACTTCCGTCACGGCAATATCGGGGAAGTAGATATTGCGGTCATCCGGATTCATGTCGCTCAGAACCTGTCCGGCATCCCAGAGAATTTGATCACCGCTCAAGGTGTGATCGGGCGCTTGCGGGTCGTACACCCTGCTGGCAGTCAGGTGGCCGCGATTGGTCTGGTCATTCCAGCTCGGTGCCGGAGTTTCATAAGATCCGGCAAAGATTATATTGGCCTGAATCACCGGTGATGCCCGCATAAACGTGCCGTGGCCTGCGGTGTCGGCGTTTATCAAAACGTCAACGACTCGAGGGATACAATCTTGATGCTCACTGACCAACTCGACTTTCCACACCAGTTTGGTGCCGGTTCGGCCGAGTGCGGCCATGTCAACCCGCCGGCTCCTGCGCGTGTATTCGGGCGACCCCGGGGTCCATTGGGAAGGCACGATGTCGCTGCCGAGAATCTTGTTGCCGTCGGCGTCCAGGGTAAAGGACTGGATACTGTCCCAGGCGGTGACCTCCACCCAGGTTCCGTCGGCACCGTCGTTCACCGACACGTAGTAGCTCAGGGTTGTCTTGCCCTGGCACTCGCCGGATGAGTGATAGTCGTAAACATCGATCTCGACCGCGGTAAAATAGGCACCGGTTTCATTCGGGACGATCGCATGACTCGATTGCACCCGGGCCATACCGCCGGTTTTGCGCTCGATCAGAAACACCACATCGTTGTAATCATAATCGTTGTTTTTCAGCGGATCATCCATGGTGGTGTCATCAAAGCCGATCACCCAGGCAAAAGGAGTCTCATCCGGCGCGCCCACGATGGCATGGGTGGGTGCACTGCCGTTCAGCTCGTCGATACACTCGGTGTTGAATCCGGCCGGATCGCCGGCTTGGGGTGCACGAAAATTAAACCCGAAATCATTCTGCAGCCGCAGGCGGGCAGGTTCGTCAAGCCAGCCCTGGGTTGGGACACCGGCTGCGCAATCGGCTACATAGGTGTTGCACTTGGTGTTGCCTTCCTTGGCAGTTGCATAAAGCTGAATGAGGCGACTGACACCGGTTTGAGCCGTGCAGCGCCCGTGAGTATCGGTGTTCCAATCCTGCTTGGTAAAAAACAGGTTGCCGCACCAGCTCCCGCAGCCGTTGTCGGTAGAATCAAGGTAGAAAACGATTTCGGTCCCGCCGGCAATGGTACCCAGATACCGTTTATTGTCATGCCGATCGACGACACCGTCCTGGTTAATGTCCGTTTGACCGTCCAGGACACCATCGTTGTTATTGTCGTTGATATTCGAATAGATGGGATGCCTGGTGCCGCTGGATCCGTCAGCGGCGAGCATCCATCCGAAATCGCTGAGTGTAAAGCCTGCACCTTCATACAGGAATGTCACATAAACATCCTGTTTGAACGGAATCACGATGTTGTTGGGATCGATGCCCTGGATCCCGGTGTTCAGCACCAAATTACGGCTCCCAGGGTCAACTTCGACGTTGATCATCTCAAAATCATTCGCTTCAAATCCTTCGGTGTATCCGACGGCGACATCCGTGGCACAGCCGTCGATGTTCGGTGTTGTAGCGTAGGTGATCGTCATGTCCTGCTGGACATCGGTAACCTGAATCGTCTGTTGGTCTGAAGTGGCATCACCGGTCCAACCCAAAAAAAACGTATCTTCATCCGGCACGGCCGTCACCAGGCTGGACACACCCCCCGGGGCAATGAGTTCTTCATACCTATCTTCATACAGGACGCCGTCTACTTCAATCTTGCCGAAATCATCACTGATAAAGGTCAGCCGGTACATGTCGGTGATGGTCACCCTGGCGATCGCATCATAACCGCCTTGAGGCAGGATGGTGCCGCTGCCCATACCCGGTGAAAACTGCGGATCGATCGTTATATAGAAATATTCATCGAACTCAACCGGCGTGTCGTCGATGATGGGAACAGATATAATGGCTTGGTCCTGCCCCGGACTGATCGTAATTTTGTTGGGTGGATTTTTATAGTCGAGCCCTTTACGGGCGCTTAAATCGGTATCGTCATCATTAACTTGAATGGTTATTTCTTCGCCGCTGAGAACGCTCTGATCGAACTGCACGGTTAAATCGGCCGTACCGTCTGATTCGTTTACGACGATATCGTCGAAAGTGTAAGTGTAGTCGCCGGCTGTCGCCGGTGCAGCGACCAGGAGAAACGCGCATGCCACCCACACTAAGACAAATGCCGCGCGTTGCAGCCACGCGTTACGTGCGCCCACCATCTTCAAACGCATCGATCGTTGCGGTGAAGACATTTTTAATGATCTCCGCCGTTACCCGACAACAAAATCGGTAAAATGATTGACTTTGGGTTTCTGCTTAAATCGCTTCATATTTTCCTATTTTCACATTTTGTGGTCTATTTCGTATATTCAATATCGACAGACGACCAAAATATTAGTCACTTTGGTTCATTTTAGTTAATGCAATATGTCATCTTACTTTATGAATAAATGAACCAGGCCTATTGATTTTCGCTCAAACCTACAGCTGCCGATTAAAATCCTGTATAGGGTTCAGGTCGCTGGCATTATAGTTTTTGCCGGCACCGGCACCGGCCTGGGCGGAGTAGCCGGTGACGCTCTCTCCGGTGGTGTTGCCCCGCAGCAGGACCTGGACGCTGGACCCGCCGCCGCGCAGGCTCGTGGCATCCGACCGCAACCATATCAATCCGTCCTGATCGGTGTCGAAGTCGCCGTCGGCGCCGGTACCGGTCGCCAGAGACTCGTCATTGTTCCACAGGGTGACAGTGATGTGTATACCGTCGATAACGGCACTGTCGATCCAGAGCGATCCGTCTACATAGCTTCCCTGCTCTCCTTCGCTGCCGCTCACATCGTCGGCCGTGTTCGACTGCGCATCGGGGCCCACAAAGGCAAAATCCCAGCTGGCGGTATCGCCGGATCTCACCCGCGGTGCATTGGCCGCCACAAAAGGCTGTTCAAGCAGCTTCGCGGCCCAATCGATACCGGCCTCGGCCGTATAAAAATACTTCTGGTACAGCAATTCGTTAGTGGAAATCTGTACCTCGACATTGCTGGTCCGCATGGCGCTAAGGGCAATGATGGTCGTTAGGGCCAGCAACAGGATGGCCAGGATAATAATGGAACCATCTTCATTTTTTTGCATTGGAGCTATTTTCTGCATGAAACCTATCTCCAATTGTCACAAATCGATATTCCGCAGATAGCGGGATTCAAATATTTTATTTGGCGATAATTGTTCTAATCCTTACGGGCCTGCCGCTAACGCGATTTTGCGGACTCACAGTGATGGTGACGGTTTTGGTGTTATTGACCGGTGAATTGTCCGCGACGACCCACTGAACGTTGTATCCGATGATGCTACCCGCCGGCGGCTTATGTGGATTGGCTGTCGGGTCCATCTCGGCATGATCAAACGGCAGGGCCCGCAGTTGTTCTATAACCTGCACGGCCATGGACGTTGCCTCGGTCTGCAGCCGGGCAGATGCGTTGTCACCGATGTAGGTCGCCTGCAAGCTGGCAATTGCCAAAAAGCCTATGGCAAATATGGCAAGTGCAACCAGCACTTCGATGATCGTGAAGCCGGCGGCAGTATTTGTCTTGCGCGCGGCTTTTGGAATGTTGTCAAACATGGCCAATATCCTATCTCAAACCCAGGTTGCGGCAGTGGACAATGGTCGTCAGCAAGCCGCGTTTGTAACTGTCCGGGGCGTCATTGCCATCGATGACGCCGTTGCCGTTGCTGTCACCCGGGATCAGTATTTTATCGCCGACCACATAGGCATCCGTGTCGGCATAATCCCGAACCGGTGCCCGGCTCCTGGCCAGGAGCCATAGCCGCACGGCCCGGATCGCGTTGACCGGCGCCGGATCGGAAATCGGTGAGTCGTTTAAGAATCCGTCGTAGTTTGTGTCGTCGGCTGCGTTAATCACGCCGTCGTTATTGGTATCCAGGGCCATATCCAGGTCACCGTTGCCGTCGGAGTCATAAGCCCAGATAATATTTCCGCCGATGGTGTCCAATTCACCGTTGGGGTCCGTCCCCGTGCCTTCCCAGTCAAAGGCGTACGCAAATGCTACGGCCTGGATGTTCTCGGCCACGGGCTGATTCAACGCCCCGCCGTTGGATCCCCGCTTCAGTTGTGCTGCGCCGTCATCCGCGACTCCGTCACCGTTGCCGTCAGCGACTGCAGGAAAACCGTAGGCCAGAAGCTCGTGACTGCCGCAAAAATCGCCGCTGCCGTCACGGTCCAGGCGAATCTGGATTTCACTCGCATCGGCTTGGGTGATGCCGGCCAGATCCGCGTTCTCCAGCAGTTCGTCCGTCTCCCCATCGCAATCATTGTTGACGGCGTCCGTTAGGCGGTTGTCGTCAACACCGTCTTCGTTGCCGTCATCCCAGGTCGGGTCGAAGCCCGCCATCCGAATCTCGCGCTGCATCAAAAACAAGGCTGCCCGCGCATTTTGCTGCATATCGACAACCAGCTGCTGCGTGAACTGAGTCTTTTGTTGTGAAATGACGGATACGTAGATCGCCGAGACGAGAATGGCGGCAATCGCGACAGCGATCATCAGCTCTATGAGCGTAAAGCCGTCAGTATCGTTTTTGATCCGGGTCATCGTTTTCCCAGTGATGAAATGTGTCATTTTTTCAAAGGCCGATAGATTGCTTTGCACCCAGGTCATAACCGTTGCAGCTACGGATCCGGCCTATTGAATTCTCGAGTTGCCGGAAGTATAAAGCTGGATTCTTTTGACCGTGTTGCGGGAGTTTTTCAAGAATATGCTTTTGTTGACGTTCATGAGATACCCACGGGTGTTGAACCGAAATCGATGGTTTCTGAACTGGGTGTTGTCAACGGTAATACCTGCGGGAATTTTTCCCAGGACAATCAGTGGTTCGGTTGCCGGCTCCCGGGTCCACTGCGAGGCGCCGCCGCTCATATCGTCGACAAAGGCAACGTAGTCGCCGTCTAGTTCCCCATCGAGGTCCGGATCAAAGAGAACAACGACCCGGGCGTTTTCCTTAATTGCCCGCAATCGCGCATTCTGGATCATGGACTGAATATCATTGGCGGCCTTGTTCAGTCTGTATTTCGGCAGCCATCCGATAAGATTCGGGACGGTGACGCCTGCCAGAATCAAGATGATGGCGAGAACGACCATCAGTTCGACTAACGTGAATCCCGAATATTTACGCACAGTTTTAGCCTCCCAGGACAAACAGGTGCAGCGCCGGCTGCCCGGGCTACCTCAGGGTTTACCCATGATAGTCTCGTAAAAAGTCTGAAATTCTTCTAAGGCGTCATTTCGGGAGGTCGCATGATTCGACAGCCGAAATTCATTGTATTCAGTATATTCTGGATGCCGGCTCGGTCGTCCCGGATTTGATCCAGGACCGGCACGACGAATTCGGACTTTTTACGCCACTGTCAATCTCATAGCAATACTTATGCCATGAGCATCGATAAAAGAAATCCCCTTTATATTCAAATTATTAAGGATATCTCGTCCCATCTTTCATGGGAGATTCTGAAAAAAAGGTAACATTTATCCGGAAATTAAATTCACAAAGGTCGCGATTCACTGGTAAGGCCGATCCGTTCTTTGATACTTAACCCGGCGGCAGTGGCGAAAAAATCCAAAATGCTGCATCTGCTGCGGTTTACAATAATCTCTGCAAGTTGGTAAAAATGATTGTTTTAGCTGGCAGAAAGATAGGCGATGGCGTTTTTAAACACGTTGATTCCGGGAGTGATTTCGGGCTGGATCGGCTTCCCGCTCCTTTTCAGGATTTCCTTTCTGCGGGTCCAGTTCGGATAATTGGTGACGTGATTGTATGCTTCCGGATGCGGCATCAAGCCCAGGACTCGCCCGGTGGGATCACAGATACCGGCGATGTCGCGGATGGATCCGTTGGGATTGAATGGGAAAAGACGCTCAGCCGTTCGACCGTCTGGCAATGCATACTGGAAAACGACCTGCTGATCATCGATCAATCGTTCGATCGTTTCACTTTTCGCGTAAAACTTGCCCTCTCCGTGGCGCACCGGCAGATCAATTTGATCGATTCCGCGGGTAAAAACGCAAGGAGAATCCGAGTTGACCGTAAGCGTCACCCAGTCGTTGCGGAAATTACCGCAATCGTTGTAGGTCAGGGACACGGATCGTGAACGGTAGTCACATTCAAAACCCGGCAGGAGCCCAAGATTGACCAGGGCCTGAAAACCGTTACAGATCCCGAGGATGAGGTTGCCCTTTTCGATAAATTCGACGATCCTGTCGCCGAGCTTGGATTTCATTCGCACGGCCTGAATAACGCCGGCGCCGTGGTCATCCCCCCAGCTGAAACCGCCGCCAAAGGCCAGAATTTGATAATCATCGAGACTGGCCGAGCCGTCGATCAGAGAGTTGATGTGCACCCGGTCGGCTTTCGCCCCGGCCAGTTCGAAAGCGTAAGCCGTTTCATTATCACAGTTCAATCCGTAACCGGTCAGTACTAGAGCTCTAACTTTGGTCATGTATCTCTCCAGCCGTATTAATGAATCGGGGAACCGGAGAAGCGGAGAGTTGATGAATCGGCGAGACGGAGAAGCGGCGAAACGGGGAGTTGATGAATCGGCTAGATGGAGAAGCAGCGAAACGGGGATTTGTTCTTTCGCTGACCCACCATTCCATCCATACTCCGATACTCTCCGCTTCTCGTGTTCTCTGTTTCAATTATTTCACCGACTCTCCGATTTTCCGCTTCCCCGGTTCAGTTCTTTCACAAATTCTCTGTTTTACCGATTCGCCGTTTCAATTATTTCGCCGATTCGCCGTTTCATTCCGTCTACCGCTTCCCCGTTTCAGCTCTTCAACCATTTCCCCGATTCGCCGATTCACCGATTCCCCGTTTCTGCTCTTCTACACCGTTCTGCAACTATTCCAATCGCCTAAACCAGTCCCCCATACGGTCGTTTCCAGGCCGACTTGAGCTCGGTCACCGGCAGCGACAACAGCGGCCGGTCGTCAATTCCGGAAATAGTGACAACCGGCTCGGACGTGACTTGTCCGACACAGGCACATGCGCAGTCTACAAAAAGGGCTTCAAAGTGCCGGCGGTTTTCCGGATCAATGGTTACGATGAAACGTCCGGCGGATTCTGAAAACAGGGCGATATCGTTCCGATCGACACCGTCCCGGGGAATCCGGGCCAGATGGGCCTGAAGGCCGAGTTCGCCGGCCATGGCCACCAGCGCAAGGTGGATACCGATACCGCCGCGATAAATGCCGTGCGCCGAAGCGACCAGTTCCGCCGCAATGGCTTTCTCCAGGGCGCGGTACAAGGCTATAAATTGTTGCGGCCGGACGGTCGGAACCTGCAGGCCGGTGTATCCGAAATACATATAGTATTCGGAGGCTCCTAGCTCATTGCGAGTTTCCCCCAGAACATACACCAGGTCTCCGGGCAGTTTGCTGTCCATACTGACACATTTGACCACATCGTCGATCACACCGATGGTGGTAAACTGCAGCGTTTCCAGCGCCGAAACTTTGTGAATTTCTCCATAGCGACCCGGCAAGTGACCGTCGACATACATGCTGTCTTTGCCGGACAAAAGCGGTATTTCGTATGATAGACAAATATCTTTCAGCGCCTGGCAGGCGCGAACCAGCTGGGCCGCCTTTAATTTGCCGTCCGGATTGCCCTGCGGGTGATGCTGAATGCTAGGCCAGCAGAAATTGTCGACACCACCGATGTGATCGAGCTTGCCGCCCACCGCCAGCAGCCGGCGCACGGCTTCATCCATGGAGCAGCTTGTCATGTGATAAGCATCGATGGCCGAGTACGTCGGCAGCAGTGCCTGGGCCATGGCCAGGCCTTTTTCCGAATCGAGAACCGGCCGGATCACCGCTGCGTCGCTGTTCACATCCCGGGCGGCACCCATCAGGGGCTTGATCACGCTGCTGCCCTGGACCTCATGATCATACTGCCGATATATCCATTCTTTGGAACAGATGTTGGGCTGGGTCAGCAGATCCAGCAGCAGACTTTCGTAGTCCAATGGTTCTTTTAAAACCGGTTCAAACAACCCGCGAGTTGCAGGGGGCTGCCAATGGGCGTCAAACTCCCATTGCGGAAAACCGGAAGTCAGCAGATCCAGGTCGACATAGGCGCAGGTCCGGCCGTTATAGGTAATGTGCAGCTTGCCGCTGTCCGTGTAGCGACCGATGACGGTGCTTTCGACGGCGTGTTTGCGCGCAAGCGCCATAAAGTGGTCCAGATCCTCGGGCCGCACAGCCACCGTCATCCGCTCCTGGGATTCGGAAATCCAGATCTCCCACTGATCCAGCCCTTTATATTTCAAGGGAACTTTTTCGAGCGCAATCTCACATCCATTCGAATACAGGGCCGATTCGCCGACCGATGACGAGAGCCCGCCGCCGCCGTTGTCGGTGACAAACTGGATCAGACCCTGGTCCCGCGCTTCGAGCAGAAAGTCGTGCATCTTTTTCTGGGTATACGGATCACCGATCTGTACGTGTCCGGCCGGTGTATGTTCCGAGTAATTTTGCGAAGATGCGGTGACGCCGTGAATGCCGTCTTTGCCGACCCTGCCGCCGCACATGATCACCAGGTCCCCGGGTGATGTTCGCTTCTGCTCGGCCGGTGTTCCATGCACGCGGGCCGGCATCATGCCAACCGCGGTTACGAACACAAGGCATTTGCCGAGATACCCCGGGTCAAATAGAATCTGACCGGCAGTGGTCGGAATTCCGGATTTGTTGCCGCCGTCCCGCACGCCTTCGATCACCCCGTCCAGCAGACGCCGGGGATGAAGGTGGGGTTTGAGGTCGCCGTCATAGTCTCGCGGGCCGACACAGTAGCCGAAACCGCCCATGACCAGCTTGGATCCTTTGCCGGTTCCCAGCGGATCGCGATAAACGCCCACGATTCCGGTGATGGCCCCACCGTAAGCTTCCATGGTAGAGGGTGAATTGTGGGTTTCACCGGTAATGACATAGTAGTGGTCCGCGTCGAATCTACCGGCTCCGGCGTTATCCCAGAGCACCGACACGACCCATGGTTTTTTTTCCTTTAAGGCCAGGGTCGGATTTTCGATGTAAGTTCGAAACAGGCTGTCCACGACTTGGGTTTCACCCGTTTCCAGGTCACGGTATTTGAAAAGCCCCCGAAACGTATTGTGGTTGCAGTGATCGCTTCTGGCCTGGGAGATATATTCGAGTTCGATATCGGTCGGATCGCTGAGTCCCACTCGGGCCCTGTCTACCTGCACCTTCTGGTCCAGAAAATAGGCCCGGATGACCGGAATATCGTTCGGGTTCAGTGCAAGGTTGCGCTCTTGGCTGACTTTTTCCAGCGCAGCGTCACTTTCGATGGCCACGGTCGCCACCGTAGGCATATGATCCAGGATTACCTTGGGAATGATGGCGCCGATACCGCTCCGGGGATCCCAATCATCGACCGAAAATATTTTCCACTGCTGAATGATATCGTTGGCCAGCAGTTCACCGGCAATCCGAGCGACATCATCGGCGGTCAGGTTCTTGCTCTTCAGGCAGTAGCGCTTGGAAGTATAAACGGCTTCATCTTTGCCCAATTGGATGCCGAGCAGATCTTCGATGGCCTCAACCGCCGTGCTGCCCGGATTGTCCCGCACACCCGGCCGGAATCCGACCCAGATAATCCAGTCAAATTCGATGGCCAGCGGGTCATAGGCTGAAACCTGCGTGACGGGATTGGTGAAGATTTCATTCTGAATGGCCTGCAGCTGCGCCTCGGACAGGTCGGCGTCGACGGTGAGAATGTTGATGGTGCGCACCTGTTCGAGTTCGATGCCGAAGTAATCGCGTGCCTTGCGGCGAATCCCTTCGCCTTCGGCATCGACCAACTCCGATTTCAACACAATTTCAAGTCGATGAGGCATATTTGTTCTCGGCTTGTCATATTGGCGGTTTCGAGAAATAATTCAGCCACTAAGGCACAAAGCCACAAGGGTTTAATATAATTCAATAAAATCCTCCTTTGTGCCTTCGCGTCTTGGTGGCTAAACTCTTACGAATTATCAAGTCCGATAAATTATTGGCTGAAGAAATAACGCGTAATATCATTATAGAAGACAAAGATCATCAACAATATCAGCACGAACATCCCGGCCTGCTGGGCGACTTCCCGCACGCGGATACTGACCGGCCGACGGATGATTATTTCAATCAGAAAAAAAAGTAGGTGCCCACCATCCAGGACCGGAATCGGCAGTATATTCAAGATAGCAAGATTGATACTTATAAATGCGATAAATTGGACGAGCTTGTCGATTCCCTGTTCGGCTTGCTCACCGGCCAGCTGCGCGATCATGATCGGTCCTCCCAGATTATCCTTGGGAATGGATCCTCCGATCATTTTTACGACGCTCTTTACTGTCAGGGCACAGATGAAATAGGTTTGCTTGATACTTTGGACTACGGCTTTTATGGGATTGAGCCGCTTGGTCACTCGATCCTCTTCGGGCAAAGTAACCTGCTGGGTTGATATGCCAATCAGGTAGCAATCCACTTTCTTTCCCAAATGGTCCTTCGTGCCTACCAGTTTCGGGGTTAATTTTACCTGAAAATCGCTTTCGTCCCGCTGTATCGTTAGCGTGAGTTCAACGCCACCCGATGAAGAGATGATTGATTGCATTTGACGCCAGCTGTTGACGGGTATGCCGTTTATGGAGACAATCTGATCTCCCTTTTCCAAACCGGCTTTTTCGGCTGGATAACCTGCGGTAATATCTCCAATAATCGGCTTTAATTCCGGATAGGCCGAAATCCCGATGTCATAATAGGATATGGCGTCACCAAGTATATCATTGCCCTGCTTGAGCTGCGGGACAACCGTTACATCTGCAAATTCACCCTCGCGCAGGATGCCGATCTTCAGTGGTTTTCCCTCACTTGCCGCGATGACTTCATTAATGTCATACCAGGCGTCGATATCGGTGCCGTCAATCGAAACGATCTGATCATTTACGCGCATGCCGGCTTGCATGGCAGGACTGTTTTGCTCTAAGCGCTGGACAACCGGTTTGATCTCTTCGATGCCAATGACTGAAAAGAAAAGAAAAAAGATAATGACTGCCAGCAAAAGGTTGAAAAATGGGCCGGCGGCAACGATGAGTATCCTTTGCAGTACGGGCTTATGCGTAAATGATATTGCCCTATCCGCCGGATCGATTTTGGCATCCGGTTCTTCACCGACCATTTTGACATATCCGCCGAGTGGAATTGCGGAGATTCGATAGTCCGTGATACCGACCTTCTTACCGAAAAGCCGCGGTCCAAAGCCGAGCGAGAATTTCTCGACCCCCACCCCGAAGAACCGGGCTATCAAAAAATGCCCCAGTTCATGAATAAAAATCAGTACGCCGAGAACAATAATAAATGAAATAATTGTGCCCATGGATTAAAGCCTCTTTAAGTTAATTATCCCCCCACTGCTTGGTGGGACGAATTCAAATTCGATCTTGCAAAGGCAAATTTTGCACGCCATATTGCATTGTATACATATCGAAGAAGGTTATTCGCTCATGGTAGATGCTGAACATACATCCATCATCTCCAATATTATCGGCAAATCGAAATAAACCAACAATTCTACCAGGACTGGGAGTGCGGATATTGAGCTAAAGATTTACAATAGCCTTCTTAGCCCTGTGACGGGCCCAGCTGTCGGCCGCCTGGATTGCCTCCAGTCCTGCCCCGCGCGTGATCCGGTGCTTTTCCATTGTTTGTGCAACCACTTCCGCGATGCGGTCAAACGCGAGCTCCTTTTTCAAAAACGCCTGAACGGCAACCTCGTTGGCCGCATTTAAAACCGCCGGCATCGTATCACCCGCCTCGGCCGCCCGAAACGCCAATTTCAGGCAGGGAAACTTTTGGGTGTCCGGTGCCTGAAAAGTCAGGGAACCGGTCGCGGCAAAATCGGGCAGCGGCTGACCCAGGGGTAAACGCTCCGGATAGGACAGGGCATAGGCGATCGCCACCTTCATTTCAGGAATCCCCAACTGGGCCATGATCGAACCATCCCGGTAGGAAACCATGGAATGGATGATGCTCTGGGGATGAACAACCACCTCGATCTGCTCCAGCGAAACGCCGAAAAGCCATTTGGCTTCGATAACCTCGAGTCCTTTGTTCATCAGTGTCGCCGAATCGATGGTAATTTTCGATCCCATCTGCCAGTTGGGATGCTTTAAAGCATCGGCCGCTGAAAAAGTGCGAAAGGCATCGGCCGGACTGTTCAGGAACGGGCCGCCGGATGCGGTCAATAAAATTTTATCCAGATCTGCGCGCCGGTTGCCGTTCAGGCATTGAAAAATCGCACTGTGTTCGCTGTCGACGGGCAGAATGCGTACCTTTTTCTCCCCGGCCTTGGCCATAACCAATTCACCGGCCATCACCAGCGTTTCTTTGTTCGCCAGCGCAATATCCTTGCCGGCTTCAATAGCCGCCAGCGTCGGCAACAGTCCGGCCGCGCCGACCACCGCGGTGACGACCATATCCACGTCCACGATCGTTGCAGCGGCGCGATACCCATCCGATCCATACATGATATCCGTCCCGGTGCCGGCCGGTAAAACGCTTTCCAACTCCCGGGCCAGCGCCTCATCGTAGACCACCGCCAGTTCCGGCTGAAATTTTGTGATCTGATCAGCCAGCAAGGCGGTGTTCTTTCCTGCGGCCAGAGCCTTTACCACGAATTTTTCCGGAAATTTTTCGGCAATTCTAAGCGTATTGCGACCGATCGATCCGGTCGAACCGAGTATGCTCAATTTTTTCATGGTTAAAATATATATACTCTAAAGAAATAGGCAACCGGGGCCGCAAACAGCAGCGCATCTATGCGATCGAGGATGCCGCCGTGACCGGGAAGGATACCGCCTGAATCTTTGACATTGGAAGCCCGTTTGAGTGCCGATTCAAACAGGTCTCCTATCTGCCCGGCAACTCCGGCAACAACACAAAAAAAGATTGTGGACGGCCACGGCAGGAGCGGTAAAAAAATAAATTTGGCCAGAGAACCGACCGCGATGTTGGCCGCGATACCACCGATGGAGCCTTGGATGGTTTTACCCGGGCTGACGGCTGGAGCCAGTTTGTGGCGGCCGAAAAAAGTGCCGGCGTAAAGTGCGGCGATATCGCCGGCAAAAATAATGCTCACCAGTAAAAAGATCCAGCGCATGCCGTCTTCGGTATTGCGAATCAATACCAGGAACGAAAGCAGCAATGGGACATAAATAACACCCTGGACCTGCTTTTTTAGGATTTCCAGGATAATCGGTTTTTTCGCTAGCTGGAAGATGGCCACCAGGCCGGCGGCCATCAGATTGGCTGCCAGTACAAAAACCGCCAGTTCTTGAGCGCCGCGATAGGCCAGCCAGATCAACAACAGCCCCGCTATCATGGCTATGGTGGTCATCGCAGATAAGATCGACGCCTCATCATTGAGAACGATGCGGAAATATTCCCACAGTGCGAGGACACAGCCACCCAAGATCAGCAGAAGGAACCAAAAGCCGCCTTTGTAGATTAAAAAAACTAAAAACGGCAGGGCAATCAACCCTGTAAGCCAACGTTTAAGATGCATACGGTCGGGTTTCGCGTTTCGGGTTACGGGTTGCGAGTTACGGGTTGCGCGGGCAGTAGTTTATCGGAAAGCGCAAGGATTCCGAGCCTCAGGCCCCAGATAGATCAAAAATTGACGATTCCAGTGATCGAGATTGTTTCACAATTTGAATGTTTGGATTCGTGATTTGTTTGTTATTTGGATATTGTCATTTGGTATCTTTTTTCATTGTCTCCACTGGCGGTACAAGAGCCATAGATCGCTTTAAATACCGAGTTTCGAATATCAAGTTTCTAGTTTCAAACCTAATCTTTCACTTTACCGAACCGGCGGTCGCGCTGCTGGTACTTTTGCAGTATATCCAGGAACTCTTCCCGGCCGAAATCAGGCCACAGGGTTTGGGTTACGTATATTTCCGTATACGCGATCTGCCAGAGGAGAAAATTGCTGATCCGCATCTCCCCGCTGGTGCGAATCAACAGATCGGGATCGGGAATATGACGGGTGAAAAGGTTTTGCGCGATCAGGGCCTCGGATATGTCACCGGGATCAATTACACCGTCCCGGATCTTTGCGGCAATCGATTGAACCATCTGCACTATTTCGGCCCGTGCGCCGTAGCTCAGTGCAAGATGCAGCGTCATTTTGTGGTTTTTCTCGGTCAGACGCATGGTGTTTGTGAGCTCTTGCAGGACGTCTTGGGGCAATCGTTCAATCTGGCCGATGGTGTGCAAACGAATGTTATTGTCTATCATTTCCGATCGTTCGGCGATCAGAAATCGCTTTAAGAGACTCATCAGGGCCTCGACCTCCAATCGTGGTCGTTGCCAGTTCTCGGTGGAAAACGCATAGAGGGTGAGGTGGGAAATACCAATTTCACGGCAGGTGCGCACGATGGTCCGGACCGTTTCCGCGCCTTTTTCGTGGCCCTGAATGCGATTCAGGAGACGTTTTTTAGCCCACCGACCGTTGCCGTCCATTATGATTGCGATGTGCGACGGCAGTGAATCGGGGTCAAGGGCTGATTTGGTGGACGAGGACGGACTAGAATTCAAGGATCTCTTTCTCTTTTTCTTTGGTAATCTCATCGATGCGCTTGATCTGCTCATCGGTTATTTTCTGAACCTGATCCTGAGCCTTAAATGCCTCGTCTTCCGATATTTCGCCTTCTTTTTTCAGCCCTTTCAACATATCATTGGAATCGCGCCGGATGTTGCGAACGGCGATTTTATGGTCCTCACACATTTTGTATACGACTTTGACCAACTCTTTGCGCCGCTCCTCGGTCAGAGGCGGGATGGCTATACGTATAATTTTACCGTCGCTGGAGGGCGTCAACCCCAGATCCGATTTTAAAATGGCCTTCTCGATATCCTTGATCACCGTAACATCCCACGGTTGAATCGTAATCAGTCGGCTCTCGGGAACCCCCAGCGTGGCCATCTGGTTCAGCGGTGTCAGTGTTCCATAGTAATCCACCCGTATACCGTCCAGAATCGACGCTGAGGCGCGGCCGGTTCGGACCTTGTTGAATTCGCTTTTCAACGCATTGACGGATTTGCCCATGTTCTCACGGGTTTCCTCATATATTTCATCAATCATGGCTTCCCCACTAAGATACGAAAAATTGATTTATAACACGATTGACAGATCATTCATCAGTTGGTGATGCGGGTGCCCACATCCTCGCCGCATACGACTCTGCGGATATTGCCCTGGTCTTTCAGGTTGAATATCGCCAGTGGAAGATGATTGTCCATTGCCAGGGAAATAGCTGTCATATCCATTACTTTGAGCTGCTTTTCCAGAACCTGCATATAAGAGATTTTCTTCAGAAATACAGCGTCATGATTCACCACCGGATCTGAATCATAAAGACCGTTTACTTTTGTCGCTTTTAGAAGGATTTCAGCGTGGATTTCCTGGGCTCTCAATACAGCAGCCGTGTCGGTAGTAAAATAGGGATTGCCGGTACCGGCCCCGAATAATACGACACGCCCTCTTTCGAGATGCCGCACGGCCCGGCGCAGGATGTAGGGCTCGGCCACTTCATGCATCGATATCGCCGTCTGGGTTCGGGTTTGAATTCCCTTTTTCTCCAGTGCATCCTGCAGGGCGAGGCTGTTGATCACTGTGGCCAGCATACCCATGTGGTCGGCTGAAGCCCGATCCATCCCGTATGAACTGGCTGCAATGCCTCTGAAGATATTGCCGCCGCCCACCACAATGGCGACCTGTACACCCAGGTCAAAGATCGACCGGACCTCTTCAGCCACGTATTTCATCATTTCCGGATCGATGCCGAACTCCTGGTCGCCCATAAGGGCTTCGCCGCTGAGCTTCAGCAGTATCCTTTTATAACTGGGCTGCGGCATATGCCTTTTAATTCCTTTCCTCTATTCGCGGCAGTCGGTATGAAACGCCGCATACACCGCGTGCATCGTGGGATCAAGACTCTCCCAACTGAAATCGAACATAACGTTTGACCGTAATGTTTTCACCAATTTTGGCGATCAGCTCGTTTAACAGGTCCGCAACCGTTTTGTCCGGATCTCGCACGTAGGGTTGGTTCAACAGACAATTATCCTTGATAAACTTGTTTAGCTTTCCTTCGGCGATTTTGTCGACGATGTTTTCCGGCTTGCCCAGCTCTTTGGCCTGGGCACGGTAAATCTCCATTTCCTTGTTGATTATCTCTTCCGGAATATCTTCGGGCGTTATGCCCAGCGGGTTGGACGCCGCGATGTGCATCGCCATATTACGGGCAAATTCTAGAAAATCTTCATTCTTGGCGACAAAATCGGTCTCGCAGTTCACCTCCACCATCACCCCGAGTTTGCCGCCCATATGAATATAGGATTGAACGGTTCCCTCGGACATGGCGCGACCGGCACGTTTGGCCGCGGTTGCCAGTCCTTTTTTCCTCAGAAACGCAACCGCTTTTTCCAGGTCCCCGCTACTTTCAGTCAGCGCCTGTTTGCAGTCCATTATACCGGATCCAGTTTTTTCCCGGAGTTGTTTGACCATTTCCGCACTGATTGTAACCATCTTCTAATCTCCTGTATCCTCTACTTTGGTAGTTTCTTCTGCTGCAGCTTCTTCGACTTCCGCCATCGCGGTATTTTCAGCTTCAGCTTCCGGAGCAGGTGCAGTTCTGCGTATGATTTCCACCACCGGGCCTGCCGTGCCGTCGGATATGACCTTTCGCTCACCCGGCTTCAAATCGGCAGCGGCGGCGGCGATCTCGGATTCCTCTTCCAGCCCTTTATCGGCTTCCGCCTGCTTTCTTTCAGCCAGACGCGCCTGACCCTCTATACAGGCGTCGGCCATTCGGGACGATATCAGTCGTATGGCCCGGATGGCATCATCATTGCCCGGAATGATATAATCAATGTCATCCGGATCACAGTTTGTATCAACAACGGCAACAATCGGTATATTCAACCGCCTACCCTCACGTACGGCAATGGCCTCGTTTTTGGGATCAACTACGAACAGCGCACCGGGAAGGCTGCTCATGTTGCGGATACCGCCCAGATTGTTGTCTAGCTTGACCCGTTCCTTGTCCAGCTTCAATCTTTCCTTTTTGGGAAAAAGATTGATGGAACCGTCGTTCATAATCTCGTTGAGATAATTCAAACGATCGATGCTCTGCTTGATCGTTTGAAAATTGGTCAGCATTCCACCGAGCCAGCGATTTTGAACGTAGAACATCTCACAGCGATTGGCTTCTTCATAAATCGACTCGCGGGCCTGCTTTTTGGTCCCCACGAACAACACGTATTTGCCGCTGGCAACCGTATCGACCACGAAATCGTAGGCCGTTCGGAACATTCGAACCGTTCTCTGAAGATCAATAATGTAAATCCCGTTGCGGGCACCGAAGATATACGGCTTCATCTTCGGATTCCAGCGTTTCGTCTGGTGCCCGAAGTGGACGCCGGCCTCTAGCAATTCTTTCATTGTTACATACGCCATTTAATTCTCCCTTCTCCAGTGGTTTTTCCACCGCCTCTATCTTCCCAAATTCCAACCTGCATCAATGATGCAAGCACCAGGCAATTGGTCCAAAGGCGTGTGAGTTTAGGTAAAAAAATCTTTTACTATTAACAAAATGTCATCCAGCGCGCAACTATTTTTTAGTATTTCCAGCATTAAATTCAAATCAGGATCTTTTCTCCATCACCACCACCCGATCATAGCCGCTGTAATCTTTAACAAAGGTGATGTTTTTATAACGACCAACGTCCCGGCATAAGCCAGCAACGGCTTCTTGCTGATCATGGCCGATTTCCAGCAGCAGGTTTCCGCCGGTTTTCAGATGCGTATGCGCGGTGGCAATGATCTGTTTCAGATACCTCAGCCCGTTTTGTCCGCCATCGAGTGCCGTCAATGGTTCGTACAGCAATATTTCGGGTTGCAGCCCTTCGAGCGCAGCGTGCTTGATATAGGGCGGATTGGATACAATGATATCAAAAAACGATGAATGGCTGTGCAGCGGCTGCAGCCAATGTCCGCATAAAAAGTGAATTTTTTCTTCCATTCCCTGGGATCGGGCATTTTGTTTTGCCAGCGCAACCGCCTTAAGCGAGATATCCGACGCAAAGAAAATATGTTGCGGTTGCTCTGCGGCCAGCGCCAGGATAACCGCACCGGAGCCTGTACCCAGATCCATGATACACCGAGCGCCGGTGCGCGTATCATTGCCGAGTCGTGCAAGTGCCGTTTCGACAAGACATTCGGTCTCGGGGCGTGGAATGAGAACGTCTCTGGTAACTTCAAACTCCAGGGACCAGAACTCCTTGGTGCCCAGAATATAGGCCACCGGTTCTCGATCGAGACGGCGCTTGATCAACGTTTTGTACTGCTCGAGTTCGGCCGCGATTAACGGCTGGTCATAGCGAACATACAGGTCCACACGTTTTAATCGCAACACGTGAGCCAGAAGTAATTCGGCGGCTGCCCGCGGACTTTCAATAGCGTGGGATTTAAAGTAAGCGGTGGTCCATTCGAGTAGTTTTAGGATCGTCCAATCAGGATCCCTGGAAGCTGCTGGCTTCTGCATTCTGAAGTGCCTGTGACTGATAAAACGTTGCAAGCTCCTGTACGATCTCTTCGATCTCCCCCTGCAGAATGTTGTCGAGTTTATAAAGGGTCAAACCGATGCGATGGTCCGTGACTCTGCCCTGTGGAAAATTATAGGTCCGGATTCTTCCGCTTCTATCACCACTTCCCACTTGGCTTTTTCGCTCTTGAGATCTTTTCTCATTCTGCTCGCGGGTTATTTGATCGAGAAGACGCGCCCGCAGTACCTTCATGGCCTTGTTCTTGTTTTTTAACTGAGACTTTTCATCCTGGCATGTCACCACCAGACCGGTAGGCAGATGGGTAACGCGCACAGCCGAATCGGTTGTGTTGACACTTTGCCCTCCGGGTCCGGTGGACCGGTAAACATCGACCTTCAACTCGTTGGGGTCGATCTCGATTTCAACCTCTTCCGCTTCCGGTAACACGGCAACTGTGACGGCTGAAGTGTGGATCCGTCCCTGGGCTTCGGTGGTCGGCACGCGCTGTACACGATGAGTGCCGCTCTCGAATTTGAAAGCGCTGTATGCACCTTTGCCCTGAACCATGGCGATTATTTCTTTCAATCCACCGACGCCGGTAACATTGTGGGTTAATACTTCCACTTTCCAGCTGCGGCCTTCGGCAAAGCGGCTGTACATCCTGTATAGATCGGCCGCAAACAGGGCTGCCTCCTCACCGCCGGTTCCGGCGCGAATTTCCAGGATAACATTTTTCTCATCGTTCGGGTCTTTGGGCAGAAGCAGTTGGCGCAGAATTTTTTCTATCTTCGCTTTTTCAGTATTCAGGTTCTCGATTTCCTCACGTGCCAGGTCCTTGATCTCAGGGTCGCCGTCCTGCAGCAGTTCCTGGCTTTCCTCGATGGCCGCCAGTGTCTCTTTATAAAATTGATAAGCCGCCACAATTTTTCCCAAATCCGCGTGTTCACGGGCATACTTCTGGTAGGATGCCTGATCTTTCATGGTTTCAGGATCACCGAGCAGCTTCTCGATCTCAATGTAACGTGCTTCTACCCCGGCTAGCTTATCGAACATTGCTTTAATATGGCGAACAGATTTTCAATGGGTTTTAATGGTCGGACCGTATTTCACGACGTCCCATCGCACTTGCCGCTCGCAGCAACGGGCACACACATGAAACCACGAATGACACGAAAATTACTGAACCGAACCGGCGCTCAAAGCTCTTGCCTGGCGCGGGCCGAACAACGAATTATCTTTCGTGTGCTTCGTGGTTTATTTGGTGAATATGGCCCTATGAATCAGTTAATTGTTCTGATTATTCTGAAATTTTTCATATTTTTTACGGAACCGTTCGATACGGCCGGCCGTATCGACGAGCTTTTGTTTTCCGGTAAAAAACGGATGGCATTTGGAACAGATTTCAATCCGAATGTCCTTTTGGGTCGATCCGACCTCAACCACGTTGCCGCAGGCACATTTTACGGTCGTTTGAAAATAATCAGGATGAATGTCAGTTTTCATTGTAATTTCAACTCCCTATCGGTAATTTTATGCATTCATTGACTGCAAAAAGGCTTTATTATTATCAGTTCCGCTCATTTTATCAAGTAAAAATTCAAGGCTGTCGACCGTGTTCAGGGAAGAAAGGAGTTTTCTGAGGATCCATACCCGATTTAAGGTTTCGTCATCCAGCAGGAGTTCTTCCTTGCGTGTGCCGGATTTCTTGATATCGATGGCCGGAAATACCCGTTTATCGGCAAGGCGGCGGTCCAAAGCAATTTCCATGTTGCCGGTGCCTTTGAACTCTTCGAAAATCACTTCGTCCATCCGGCTGCCTGTATCAATCAGGGCGGTGGCGATAATCGTCAGACTGCCCCCTTCCTCGATATTACGTGCGGCACCGAAAAAGCGTTTGGGACGCTGCAGGGCGTTGGAATCCACACCGCCGGACAGGATTTTGCCGCTGGGCGGCATCACCGAATTGTAGGCCCGCGCCAGCCGTGTGATGCTGTCGAGTAAAATGACCACATCCTTTTTGTGTTCCACAAGCCTTTTGGCCTTTTCGATCACCATTTCGGCTACCTGGACATGCCGTTCGGCCGGTTCATCGAAGGTGGAACTGATTACTTCGGCTTTTACGGATCGTTCCATATCCGTGACCTCCTCCGGCCTTTCATCAATCAACAGCACAAACGGCACAACATCGCCGTGGCTGGCAATGATGCTGTTGGCAATATTCTGCAGCAGCATGGTTTTCCCGGAGCGCGGCGGTGAGACAATCAGTCCTCGCTGGCCGAAACCGATGGGTATCATTAGATCCATGATGCGTGTGGAATAGTTATCGGAAGAATTTTCAATGCTCGTTTTACGATTGGGATACAGCGGCGTCAAATTATCAAAGAGAATCTTTTCCCGGGCGATCTCAGGATCTTCAAAATTTACCGCCTCAACCTTCAGCAGCGCGAAATAACGCTCAGATTCTTTCGGCTGCCGGATCTGACCCGATACGGTATCACCGGTTCTCAGGTTAAAGCGCCGGATTTGTGAAGGCGACACGTAAATATCGTCGGGACCCGGCAGATAATTCGAATCCGGTGAACGCAGGAATCCGAATCCGTCCGGCAGAATTTCCAGGGTTCCTTCACCGTATATCAACCCGTTTTTTTCAATCTGCCTCTGGAGCAGCGCGAACATCAACTCCTGTTTACGCATACCGGCAGCCCCATCGATTTTAAACACTTTGGCCATCTTGGTCAGTTCACTGATTTTCTTTTCTTTTAGCTCGGCAATGTTCATAAATAAAATTCCCTATGCTTAAGTTCTGATTTGATCGCCGCTATGCCGGCGTGCCTACGAATCCGTTGCCTATATTTAATTGAAAAGACACACGCGAATACCGGTCTCGACGTGAGGAAACCCTTGAAGAAAACAATTTTCGGTCGATGATAAGTCGATCGGTGCGCAAATAATCTGCTATATCGAGTCCTGTTACTGGTAATTTACAGACTGGACATGCCGGTTAATCAGGAGGAATTTGAGTGTTAAATTTAGAAGAACTTATTTATGGTATTCACTCCATCTGGCGGGTTTCTACCTTGGAAATCTATAAATATACCATGAGCACGCTTCTGTCAAGCAGTTTTGGTTATTTATGCCTGAAAGTGAATGATGTCTTGATTTTTAATAGCTGTCTCGTATGTTATACCCAACCTGGATAAACCGGATGTGATTTCAATAAATAGGGCCTGAATCAATTCAAATTCGCTAATCCATTTTTTCAATGATCTATCTCCGATCCTGAAAAAGGAAACCACCGATATGCTGCCGATTCCTGCAGACCTTTTCCCGGCCGTTGAACCGGACAACGCTTATGTTGTCGGCGGATCCATTCGAGATGTTCTGCTCGGTCGCCGGCCGCTGGATTATGACATTGCGGTACGGGGGGATCCGGAAGGCTTTGCTCGCCGCATGGCTGACAGAACCGCCGGTCATTATATTGAGTTGGGCAAACCGGGACTTCTGATATACCGCATTGTCGCCGACGGAATTATTTTAGACATCGCGGCAATTGAGGGCGCCTCCATAGAAGATGATCTCCGTCGCCGGGATTTTACAATCAATGCCCTGGCATATGACATTGCCACCGGACAGTTGCTCGACTGCCTAGACGCTCGCAATGATTTGACAGCCGGTCGTGTCCGCATGGTCTCCTCTTCGATCTTCAGACAAGATCCGGTGCGGCTGCTGCGGGCATTCCGCATGGCATCGGATCTGGACTTTAAAATCGACCCGGCAACCGAAGCCGCCATCAAGGATAATGTTCACCGGATAACCCGTACGACCGGCGAACGGGTGCGCGCGGAGCTGTATAAGATCCTTGAAAACCCGAAATCCCACATTCACATATCCCGCATGGCTGATGGCGGGCTGCTGACGGCCATATTTCCGGAGTTGAAAGATCTTCAAGGCTGCCGGCAGAACCGCTATCATCAATTTGACGTTTTCGATCATACCTTGAAAGTCTATTGCCACCTCGAGACCATTTTAGCGAATATCCGTGCCGATAAGCCGCATGGCATGGATCAGAGGCTGTGGACGCCTGAAGCCATCCCGACCGCGGCTTTGAAGCTGGCTGTTTTACTGCACGACATCGGCAAGCCGACCGCAAGATCAGTGGATGTCGACGGCGGCGTGCATTATTACGGGCACGCAAAAAAAAGCGCCGATATGTCCAAGGCGATCAGCCGGCGCTTGAAATTATCCCGCAATGATGCCGACTATATCGAATTTATCATTCGCAACCAAATGCGACCGCTTTCCCTGTTCACCGCCAGCCGGCAATACCGGATAACCCGCAGAGCCGTCACCCGTTTTTTTATGAAGTGCGGCGAAAAAACCCCCGATTTACTGCTCCATTGCATGGCAGATCTCATGGGTAAAAACGATGAGACTGAAAACAACAAAGGCTTCATCGCTTTTGCCGGGGAATTGGTCCAAAATTATCTCTCCGGCTATTTACCCCGGACAGCCGATCCGCCGCTGCTCAGCGGCCATGACCTGATCAACCGCTTCGGGCTGAGCCCGTCCCCTTTGTTCAAGACAATTCTAAACCGCGTCGAAGAGGCTCGGTTGGCGAATTTGATCCATAGTCAATCCGATGCGGAAAAGTGGGTGGCGGATTTTTTAAAGCAAAGAGATGAATAAACACCCGGGAAGTCAGAAAGATTGAATCAAAGCGTGAAGTTATTGTGGAGAGAATGCCGTTTCCTGAGGAATCGGTGAACCGGCGAACGGGCGAATTCCGCCTGCAAAGGGATAGGTGAGGCTAAACCGGCTCAACGGGCTAACCGGCTAACCGGCAAACGGGCCAACCGGCCAACCGGCCAGAAAAATCCAAACGCAGGATTTATATATTATCCAGCGCCTTATAAATCTGATCGCGAATTTCATCCACTTTGCCGACACCATCGATGCGGATATATTGGGGTGCGGATGCATCACCGGAGCCTCGCCAGTCTTTGTAATAGCCGATCAGCGGTTCGGTCTGATCGTGATACACCTGCAGGCGTTTGCGAACGGTCTCCTCCTGGTCGTCCTCTCTTTGAATCAGCGGCTCTCCGGTGACATCGTCCTTGCCTTCTTCCTTCGGCGGATTGAAAATAACATGGTAGGTTCGGCCGCTGGCCAGATGGACCCGCCTTCCGCTCATCCTTTTTATAATCTCTTCGTCAGGCACATCGATATCCACCACGGCTTCGATCGGCACCCCGGCGTCTTTCATGGCGTCTGCCTGGGGAATCGTCCGTGGAAATCCATCGAACAGGAAACCTTTTTCGCAATCCGCTTGCTTAATACGCTCTTTGACAAGTCCGATGATCACGTCATCCGGCACCAGCCCACCGGCATCCATGAACTCTTTGGCTTTTTTACCCAGGTCGGTACCGGCCTTGACGGCAGCACGCAGCATGTCACCGGTTGAAATCTGTGGAATCTGGTATTTCTCCTTGATGTAATTTGCCTGGGTTCCCTTGCCCGCACCGGGGCCTCCCAAAAGAATCAGACGCATTTCTTTTCCTCCTTTTCGATGTTCGGGTTTCCTGCTTGACAATTCTGGATTGGAAATTAAGTTGTGTCGGTTTTTCCTTTTTAATGGCAGCGGCGCTGGGTTGACCGCTTTGTGTATTTCATGCAAACTTTCGGTCCACTTTTAAATGGGTGGGCACTATATGACCGAAAGGCGGCTGTGTGTCAAGTCAATTGTAAAAGATACCAGGTATAAGTCATTCTTTCGGTCATAGCCTGGAAATCCTTGCATTAGGGCAAGATTATTAAATTTTCACGCAATGACGCTAAGACGCAAAGAAAGATCATGAAAACTTGGCGGCTTTGCGACTTTGCGTGAGACAAATTTTGGTCAGCCATGATATGCACAGATACATTGACGTTACCCCGTGAACGATCTCGAGGCAGCATAGGTGACTTCAAAAAGCGGAAATGAAAAAAATCGGCCGAACATGAAAATTTTACTTGCAGACGATTTATTATTTGGTTATATCTAGCTTTTTAAAGAATATTCAGAATAACCATCGGAAACAAAAGCTATTTCGATGGAAAAAAGGGGGCGAGGCATTTGAAGGAAATAGCAGTTAAGGTTTATGACAACGACATCGAAAAAGCGATGCGCATTTTGAAGAAAAAGATTCAAAATGACGGCCTTTTCAAACGGCTCAAATTGAAAAAGAGCTATGAAAAGCCGAGCGAGTTCAGGCGCAGAAAACAGCGCGAAGCTTTAAGAAGGGAACGACTTGCTGCTGCCAGAAAGAACAGATACCGCCGCAGGTAGCGCCAGATACGAATTTTTACAAAACCCGGCAAGTGAAATACGTTGCCGGGTTTTTTGTCATCATGACGACAAGCGAACATTATCATAACTGTTTAAAAGAGATGTACGGTCTGAGAAGATTCGGAATCAAGCTCGGCCTCTCAACCATCAAACATATTCTCGGGCGTCTGGGCAATCCCCAGGATCAGTACAATTGCATCCATGTGGCCGGCACCAACGGCAAGGGTTCCGTGGCCGCAATGCTGGCCTCCGTCATGAATGTAGCCGGCTACCGGACCGGTCTTTACACTTCGCCGCACCTGGTTAAATTCAATGAGCGGATTGCCATCAACAGCCAGCCGATCGCAAACGAACGCGTCATCCAAACTTACGAGCAGATCAAACAGGAGCATCATGGGCGGCGTGAGCCGACTTTTTTTGAATTCACGACCGCCATGGCTTTGTTGGAGTTCGGTCAGCAGAAGGTGCAGTGGGCTGTTATCGAAACCGGTATGGGCGGCCGGCTGGATGCAACCAATGTGATTCAGCCCGCCCTATCGATTATTACAAATGTATCGCTGGAGCACCGCGAATACCTGGGCCGCACGATCCGTGAAATCGCCGGGGAGAAAGCCGGCATCATCAAAGCCCAAACACCGGTTATCACCGGAGCCCGGCAGAAACACGCGCTCAGTGTGATCCACGCAGTCGCCGACACCCGATCCGCACCGGTTTATCGTCTGGGAAACGATTTCAGGACCCGGCGCCATTCATCCGGTACATTTACTTATTACGGTATGGATCATACCTGGTACGGATTAGAGGCCGGGCTGTTGGGTCGTCATCAGGTGGACAACGCGGCCATGGTCTTGGCTGCCTGCGAAGTGCTCGGTCGCAAAAGCGTTGGAATATCACAGGAGCAGATCCGAGAAGGGCTCCTGCAAACCCGCTGGCCCGGAAGGCTGGAGATCGTTTGCCGCGACCCGATTGTCATGCTCGACGGGGCGCACAATCTGGCGGCAGCCCGCAGCCTGGCCGGGTTTCTGTCCAGCCACTTGAACCGACGAGATATTACGCTGGTGATTGGGATCCTGGATGACAAGCCCTATCGGGCCATGCTGCAGACCTTGGTGCCGGTCTGCCAGCGGGTGGTCCTCACGCAACCCAGGATCGACCGCCGGCTGCCGGCACAAACCCTGCTGCCGATAGTCAAAGAATTTACAGAGGATGTCACCGTGGTGCCGGACGTGCGCGAGGCGGTGCTCAGTGCCATCAAAGCAGCCGGCGCCAAGAAAGCGGTCTGCATCGCCGGTTCGCTCTATGTCGTTGGTGAAGCCAAGGAAGCTCTCGAAGCAATTAATTTTCCATGCGGGCCGGCAGGTGCGCAATAAAATAGACACTTGACATACAGCATTCAATCAATTAACTGACAAATTGTCTCACCACGCGCCCGTAGCTCAGAGGATAGAGCGTCAGCCTCCGGAGCTGAAAGCCGCTGGTTCGAATCCAGCCGGGCGTACCACCATAATATAAAGGGGCTGGAAAATTCTTTCCGCCCTTTTTTCTTTCCACCAAATCAGCTGTATTTTCTTTCATGAATTCAATGGCTGCTTCACCACATGAAACGGTCGTCACAGAATAGCCTAAGTGAGATAAAATAGACGACGCAATTTCTCTTTGCTCCTTTACATCGTCATAACCCCTTATCGGCTGATCAATATACCGGTTCGCTCCTGAGAAGGTATCTTGATTCTATAATGGATTAAAATACGGAATCGAAAGATATCCCTAAAGTGACAACTACTGGAATTGCTTTAGTTCTTTCATCTCCTTTAATACTTCTCGCACGTTATTGTAATCTCTGTCATGGCCTATAACAATATCCTTTCGTCCCAAGATCTTTTAAGATTTTTTCAACATCATCGTACATGCTGATATTCAACAATGCCTTTTGTATTTTATAAAGCTGTTCATCAGGCACGTCCTTCCGCGCAATCCAGGGGCCGCGGTATATGGGATCGGGGCCGAGCCAGCCCGCAGCCCGCGTACCGCAATCATATGACAGGAAAACGGACGGATTTCCGCCCGGGTTCCATATCAATGTGACACCCTAACCGAGCTAAAAAGTTCGATCAAGGTGAAACTAGTTTGAAACAAGTCTCGCACGATTTTCATTTATTTGATATCATAAAGCATGCAGCCTATTTTGCATCGATTTTTCCTGTTTGGCCGAATTCGCCCTTTGGAATGGCATGAAAACCGATTTTGTTCTAACCTCGCCCCACCGAGGTTGAGTATGTCTGTGACGAAATAGAGAGATTAGCCAATGGCAAAAGACGACGCAGCCACGTTAAAAAAATCAAGAAACACTAACGATGTGACACGAATTTTAAAATATTTTTTAAACCTCTATCGACTCCAACTGGGCGCTTCCTACTCGGACCGGGATCCGGCTGAAGTTATCCCTCTGCACTCTTCAAGAACCAGCTCGATCAAGGCTTTTGAACTGCGTGTTGAGCGTGTGGGATCGTGGAAATCAAGGCGTATGACCATTGAACCGATGGATGTAGACGGCGGGAGCAAAAGCACCTGTTACAAGGTAATCTATGATGAAATGCTGGTCGTAAAAGTACCGCCGCGTGCAATCATTAATTTTAACGAGTATATTCACGGGATCAATTTTGAACGTCGAATCGTCGATAGGCTTTCTCCAGATATCGAATGCATTGTCCCGAGTATATCCGTGGTATTGCAGAAAATCCCCCTCTTTTGCGACAACGAGGGTCTTAAGCCCGAAGAACTTGAAACCAAATATACAAAATGGCTCAAAGATTCTCCGCAATTGCAACAATATTTAAAAATTGGAGATAGCTTTGCCTATTTTATGGATCTATCCAAACACGATTTTCTCAGCAGCGTTCTTGATAAAATGCATAATATTCAAAAAGAAATGCAGAAAGAAATATTATCGAACTATGACGCCCTGTGGGATCTTGAGCTTTTCGAACAAAGATACGGCAGTGAAAATGCCGCGGCTTTTTTCAGTATTAATGATGTTAACACCTATTTTGAGAAGAAAATTTCACCATTTTTGGAACAGTATTTTAATTCCATGTCAGCGGTCCCGATGCATACGCGAAGAGAGTGGCTTTTGAACTATTTGGCTGGTAAAGAAATAGATAAGGCGGGGCTTGAATTGCCGGCAGAGTTTTATGATGAATTGAATACCTTAATGAAAAAACTCTTTGTTGAAAAAGAGGAAAGTATTCAAAACTACACCCAAACCATCCGTCAATACATACGCGAAAAAAATTACGACCAGTATACTTCACAATTCAAAGAAGTTGTCGCAAATACTATCGATCTTCTGGCACGTTTGAAAGAAAAGGGTGTGGCATTAAGAGATATGAAACACCAGAATATTTTTATTGCCGCCAAATCAACCAAATCCCCCTTGCTTTCGGCTTCCACCGGGACATTTTCCATGGGTCTGATCGATTTTGAAACTGCGGTGTGTTTCAGACCGGAGAGTCGTCGCGAAATAGACCAGCCTCTGTTGGCCGGAACGCCCTTTTATGCCACACCCTCACACTTATTTGAAAATGAAGTTCTGTGCTCGATCTACGATGATCTTCCCCGCGTCCTGCACCTCCAGGATTGGCATGCGGCAGTCGGAATGATATTTTTTGTCGTCACCGGGCAGCGGCTCTTCGATAGAGCCGGAAAGATCCTGCCTGAAATAATGCGGCTGAAACAGGATACCGACATGACGATCGGATCCTTGGCTGAGTTATATAACAACGTCAATGTGAAGTTCTGGAACTATGCCCGACAGGAATTTACAGACAAAATTGCCGCAAATCATGAAATTTTAAATTCGGTCCGGACGACCCTGACAAAAAACGCTTCAAAACTGATCAGGCAAGAGGTCCACAATCACGCAGAATTTATCAAAGAGTTTATCCGCATGCGGGTGGCTATGCAAAAGATATTCAAAAACAAAAAAAGCCACCGAGACCTTATCAATTGTTCACACAAAGCCATCAGCCGGTTTCGGCAAAAATGGCAAAACGATGTCGATGTCCCTAAAACTCGTCCGATAATCAGAGCGAAAATCAAAGAATTGCTTAGAGACCTCGAAGATCTCAAACTTGAATTGGAGCAGATAGACGCGGTCGGCAAAGTTTTGGAACAGACGCCGCTCAGGATCTCTGCCGCTGAATTGCTGGAGCTGATGTTTAAGATTGTGTCGCAGTTTATGAACCAAATGCAAACAATGGACTCAACAGATGACGAACCGACGATTGCTGATAATGAAATCGCAGAAATAACCCAGGAGTTAACCGCTACTTATGAGGCCACATTGTCAGCTGGAATGAAATAGCTTCGGCCATTCGACAATAGGTTACCACCCCCTGCAGCACAACCTCTTCATTGAAATCAAATTCGGGATTATGGACGGTGCAAAAAAGTTAACATACAAAATTGCTGGATTCGGGCTCCCCATGCTAAAGTACAGTATGAAGTATCCCATTCTCTTTATAAACATACTTTCGATTGCGATATGGATCATATCTAATAGCGGCTGCAGCCGGTTTGCTACCTCAAGCCCGCAAAGCTATCCACAACTCCAGTCCCAGCACCTGCCGGCGCCGACGATGGATATAAATATCCCGCATCTGAGCAATTGCACCCATGAGGATGACCGCACCCTGCGGCTGAATGAAGAAGAACCGGTCACAGTTTTGGTCCACGGCTGTGACGGCTCCGCCGGCAAGTTTCTTGCTTTGGCGAATGTCTTTGCGTTTCACGGACAACAGACCGTTTGTTTCAATTACAACGACCGCGACAGCATGATGGATAGCTCTGCGCAGTTGATCCGTGCGCTCGATGAGCTTATCTCTCGGATGAACAACAAAAATGTCACGGTGATCGGTCACAGCCAGGGAGGATTGGTAGCGCGCAAGGCCTTCATTCAGGAACGAGAGGATGGTCTGAGTTGGCACACAGCCGCTCAGTTTCGCATTGTAACGATTTCTTCGCCGTTTGCCGGTGTATTTGCCTCCGCGCATTGTGGCTCCAAAACATTGACAAATGTGACCTTGGGTGCAATTATTCCGATTTGCCGCATGATCAGCGGCGATAAGTGGTTTGAGATCACCTCAGCATCTGATTTCATTCGCAATCCAGGCACGCTCATCCAGAAAGTCGAAGACTATACAAAGATTGTCACCGATGAACGTGACAGCTGTCGACGCCGCAATGCGGGCGGTCAATGCGTTGAGGATGACTATGTGTTCAGTGTAGCCGAGCAGTACTATTTGAAAATTGATGCCGACCCGCTGGCGGACAATGTCGAAGTCAAAGCCGGTCATACGGAAATCGTCGGCGACGAAGACACTCCGCCGACCAAACTATTGTCCATCTTACAGGAACGCCGGATTCTGGCAACCACACCCCCGCAATACCTGAAACAGTTCGCGTTGGTGCTGCAGCAGCTGTATTGAGGCTGAAAAAACAATATAGTTGAAAATATTGCCGTTTTCAAATTTGGCCATCGCAATAATAACCATTGATAGTATTGACGGATCCTGGTTTCTGGCCTCTGGCCTCCGGCTCTTAGAGCCTACGCCTCGGAGAGATCCTGGATGTTTTGGATTTTATCATTACTTATATTACTAGATATCCAGCATCAAGTATCAAGCATCCAGCATCTGCACAAAAAGCAAAACCGTCTCACGCATATCGGCAATGCGGGATGACAAGAATTTATGATATGTTAGGATATCTAAATCTCTCTGCCGTGGGACATGCATTAGACGCCTCATCCAACCAGCGAAGATTGCTTTCGATTAGATCCGGGATCGGAAGTTCGTAGGGACATCTTTCCATACATTCCCCGCACCGCGAGCAGCGCCTGGCTTTTTCCAGTCCCGTCTGCATCCATTGCTTCTGTAAAACAGCCTCGCCGAATCTTCGAATCGCATATCGAATGCCGAGAATAAGCTGGATGGGGATGTCCTCCGAACAGGGCTGGCAGTAATCGCAGCGCCGACAGAAGATCTTGTCATGTTGCTTGCGAATCTTATCGATATCTCTTATCTCATCTTCACTCAATTCCCATTCACCCTGGTAAACTGACCAGTTTTGGTCAAAAAGGTGTTTGTCTTCAACGCCCGGAATGGAAACGACGCCGGGTTGTGATAATACGAACTTCAGCGCTAACAGCGGATCCGTCAGAATGCCGCCCGAAAAAGATTTCATGGCTATCACTCCGACGTTTTTTTCAAGTGCCCGGGGGATGACCTTTTCGGCTGCAGCAGGTTCCAAAAAGCTGAAGCACACCATAATGGTTTCAAACAAATCCTGTTCGAGTACATTCACCAAAAGATCCAGGCTGTGACTGGTCAGGCCGATATGGCCGATGAGACCTTCTTCCTTGGCCTCGAGCATGGTTTCCAGACATCCGCCTGGAGCAACGATTTTTTCATAATCCTCTTTGTCTTTAACAAAATGGCATTGATAGAGGTCTATGAAATCTGTTTTCAGGTATTTCAGGCTGGTTTCGATATCCCTGCGCATTCCGTCGGCTGATCGGCTGTGGGATTTGGAGGCTAGCACGACCTTTCTGTCCGTATGCTGCAGGGCCCGACCGATGCGCTCTTCACTGGTCGTATAAGCTCTGGAGGTATCGATAAAGTCAACGCCGCTGTTGACGGCATGCAAAACGGTTTCGATGGCCTGTTTTTCATCGACTCGCTGGATCGGAATACCGCCGAATCCGAGTCGGTGAACTTTCAGGCCGGTTTGGCCCAGAGTAATTCGCTCCATTTTCACTCCTGTTTGATTCGGTTTCAAGATCGCGATAGTAGGGCGCGGCCTCTACTGCCTGCCTTGGCGCTGCAGAAACGGCAGAAGCGCCTTATTAAAGGCCTCGGTTTGTTCAATATTGCACAAGTGACGGGCTGCCGGTAGTATTTCTAGTTTGGAGCCGGCAATGCGTTCATGGATGGCTTCAGAGGCCGAGACCGGGGTTCCGGGATCGTCTTCGCCGACGATAATCAGCGTCGGCAATTGAATCCGGGCTAGACGGTCGAGATAATTTAGGCGGCGGATAGCTTCGCTGCAGCCGATAAAGCCCGCCACCGGTGTGGTCAAAATCTGTTCCCGGATGCGCTGCACCTGGGGCGGATTTTTTGCAAGATACGGCGGTGTGAACCAGCGCTCCAGGGTTTCCTGCACAAGAGACGGCATTCCCTCATTTTTGGCCGTATCAATACGCTGTTGCCATACCGGCTGGGCTTCCTCGGGCATGATGGCGGTGGTGTCGCACAAAACAAGGCTGTTTAACCGATGTGCATGATTCAGGGCGAGGTTCTGCCCGATCATGCCGCCCATGGATATGCCGACCCAGTGCACTTTGTCAATTTCCAGTTTATCCAGCAAACCGATGGCATCTTCTCCCAATAGCCGGAAGGTATATGCATTTGGGGGTGCCTCACTGCCGCCATGACCTCGCGTGTCATAGCGCAGAACCCGAAAGTGTTGCTCCAGGGACAGCATCTGGGAATCCCACATTTCCAGGCTTGTACACAGGGAATGGCTCAACATCACCACCGTGTCGTCTGCTCTGCCGGACAGTTCGTAGTTGACCTGTATGCCGTTGACCTCGATTATCATACTCAAATCTCCTTTTCCGGTTGTTAATACCTAAATTTTGCATGAGCCGCAGGCTTTCATAGGCAAGATTCAGATAATGAATTTCGGTTCCCATTGCTGGAACAGGCCCAATTTTACATCACCGTATGGATCGGCCGACGGGCCGCTGCTATAATAGCACCGCCTGCAGGAGGGCAGCTACTGCCGCCACCTACTGCACGGTCAATTGACGAAGATGTGCGCCTCGTTATCCGTCCAGTATGAATCTGGTTTTTTGCGAAAGATCCATCAGATCAAAGGGTTTTTGAATGAATCCGTTACAGCCGCGATTGATAATGTCGCTGGCCTGGCCGTTTAGGCTGTAACCGCTGGATAGAAGGACCTTTAATCCCGGATTAATCTGCATGAGCCGATCATAGGTTTCACCACCGTTCATATTCGGCATGATCATGTCCAGGATGACGAGTTTAATACTGTCTTTTTTGCGCTTGAAAACATTTATCGCCGCTGCCCCGCTGTCTGCAGTTAACACGGTGTACCCCATTTTTTCAAGCATCTGGCGGCCGACATCAAGAATTATTTGTTCATCGTCCACAAGCAGGATCGTCTCGTCACCTTGCACTATATTCGTTTCAAATTCCGGCTCATCGACGATGGCTTGTTCTGAGGCCGGCAAGTATATCGAAAAGGCAGCCCCGTGCCCCTTTTCACTGTAGGCGGTAATGATGCCGTTGTGATTGCTGATAATACCGTAAGCAGCGGCCAATCCCAGACCGGTTCCTCTTTCTTTTTCTTTGGTAGTGAAAAACGGATCAAATACTCTTTTCAGCGTATTTTTGTTCATTCCAATGCCTGTATCGGTGATAGATACTTTTACGTACTTTCCCGGCTCGATTCGATACGGTTTTACGTAATCCTTGTTTAGAATGACGTTCTCCGTCTGCAAATAAAGATTTCCACCGCCCGGCATCGCCTGCCAGGCATTCACGTAGATATTTAAAAATACCTGGTCCAACTGGCTTCGATCGACTACGACTGTCCACAGACCTTTTTGGAACTTGCGGTGAATGGTAATTTCTTTTTTGGTTCTGGCGAACATTTGCGAGCTTGTTCGGAGAAGATCATTTAAATCCGTGGGTTTAACCTCGTATTTTCCGCCTCTGGCTAGACCGAGAAGTTGTGTGGTTAATTGCGTGGCGCGCCTGACGTATTTTTGAATTTCTTTTAAGTCTTCAAAATGCGGATGCATTGCATTGATATCCGCCAGCACGAGTGAAGCACGTCCCTGAATACCCATCAACAGGTTGTTGAAGTCATGAGCAATACCGCCGGCGAGGGTTCCCAATGATTCCATCTTCTGGGCTTGCTGGAGCTGGACTTCAAGGCGCTTTTTTTCCGAGATATCGATAATGATTCCTCTTAAACCTACGGGGTTGCCGTCACGGTAAATTACCGCAGAGTGCATCATTGCAGGAAAAGTACTTCCATCCTTACGCAGTGCCGTATATTCACTCAAACCGATTTGTTCTCCCCGCATAATTCTTTGGGTTCTGTCCATAGCTCTGAAACGATCCTCGGCGACCAGCATGTCAAAGGCGCTTAATCCGCGGGCAAAGTCATCTTGAGAGTACAAAAACTGTTCGAATGCCCGGCGATTGACGAAGGTCAGTCTGCCTTGTGCATCCATTTCATAAACGGTTTGCGGCAGCAGCTCCGCCAGATCCCGAAATCTTTTCTCACTTACCTGAAGCGCTTCTTCGGCCCGTTTGCGTTCGGTGATATCCAGAAACAGAGTCGCCATATTATCCGGTGCGGTTTGAAATGCATATACCTCAAATGCCCCTTTAATCTGGTCATCTTCGTAGTCGATCTGCTCGGTCTGCCAGGTTTCGCCGTAAGCGCAAACTCTGCGGTAACGCTCAGGGACTTCCGTCCCGGCAAGCGGCGGAAAGGCGTCCTCGATTGTTTTGCCGATAAACTGCTTGTTTTCAACACCGAGAATCGCATCCGCCGACGGGTTGGCGCCGGTAAAAATCAAACGACCGTCGGGCTCGAGTCTGTACATGTGGATGCCCATGGGAGAGGATTCGATAACGTTGCGAAATTTTTCTTCGGATTTTTGCAGTGCCGCTTCAATTTTCTTACCCGCAGTAACATCGACAGCGACCTCTATAACTCCTGACAGGCTGTCGCTTTCATCATAGACGGGATAACAGCTGACAGACAGCACCCTGGCGTCGGGCAAAATTAATTCTGCCTTCTGGGCTTGGCCGGTTTCAAATACTTTTACAACCGGGCAGCGATCACATATTTCGCTCCTGCCGTGCCACATTTCATAGCAGTATTTACCGATAAACTCTTCGGGAGACCTGCCGCACGATTCCGCCGCCGCCCTGTTGGCCCAGGCGATGGTCATATCTGAATCGTAATAGACCAGCTGCTCGGATAGACAATCCAGGATTGTCGGGTATTTTTGTTTCCCTTCCTTAAGGAGGCTGACGAATGAACCGATCTTATTGCCTGATTTATGGTAATCTGGTTTATTAGCCATCGCAACACACAATCCGTTTCTTCCAACCTTCAATCTGAATATTTTATTTGAATCTTCAAGTTTTCTTCTCGGAAATCGAAACGGAAATTCGCCTCGTTAATATCTGAAGGTTCGAAAGAACTGCTAACATTATTTATGGGTTTCTCGAAAGTTATCATCGTCACTATTGCAGCCGCCAAATTTTCACGACTTGTATATAAACAATATACCCAATCGGGGTCTGACAATATAAAAGGCTTTGGTTTTTCATATGAATGCTTCGGACTTGATACCCGATGCTGCTGATTGGAAAAATGGGATATTGAAGCTTCTTCAATTGCCGTAGTACTGCTTGTACCACTCGACAAAGCTTCTTATCCCCTCATCAAGGGACGTGCTCGGTCTAAAGCCGACATCGGCGACAAGATCGTCGATATCGGCATAGGTAGCCGACACGTCGCCGGGCTGCATGTCCAGCATTTCCTTACGGGCGGTTTTACCCAGAGCGCTTTCGATGGTCTCTATGAATCGCATCAAGGCCACCGGGTGGTTGTTTCCGATGTTATAAACTTTATAGGGGACATAGGATGTTCCGGGATCCGGCTGATCACCGTTCCAATCCGGATGCGGCGCAGGCAGTCGGCGCATGACCCGAATGATCCCCTCGATGATATCGTCAATATAGGTAAAGTCCCGTTGCATTTTCCCATGGTTAAAGACCTTAATCGGTTTGTCTTCCAGTATGGCCTTGGTGAAGAGAAACAGCGCCATGTCCGGGCGTCCCCAGGGTCCATATACCGTAAAAAATCTGAGTCCGGTACAGGCAAGGCCGTAAAGATGACTGTAGGTATGCGCCATGAGTTCGTTGGCCTTTTTCGTGGCCGCATACAAGGAAACCGGGTGATCGACGTTGTGGTGGACCGAAAATGGCATCCTGGTGTTGGCACCGTAAACGGAGCTGGAGGAAGCAAAAACCAGATGCCGCACATGTTGGTGCCGGCAGCCTTCAAGCAGATTGACGAAACCGACAAGGTTCGAATCCACGTAGGCATGCGGATTCACCAGCGAATATCGCACCCCGGCCTGTGCGGCCAAGTTTACGACGATATCATATTTGTACGTACTGAAGATATCAACCATGGCCTGCCGATCGGCGAGATCGGCTTCTATAAAAGTAAATTCAGGGTTCGAAGTCAAAACGGCAAGTCGGTCTTTTTTCAGCTGCACATCATAATAAGGATTGATGTTGTCCAAACCGGTCACGCGGATATTGTCGGCCAGCAGACGTTTTGACAAATGAAAGCCGATAAACCCGGCGGCGCCGGTTACGAGGACATTTTCATATTCTAGTTCCATATGAGATTCCGTTCTTTTTGGCCCTTTTCATTGAAATCACATCATGTTTGCGAAGGATTTATGCCATAGCGAGATTGAAAATTTTAGGAATGCTATCCGTCGAGAGCCTCCCTTCGAGAGCCTCAGGATCTAAGCACTGGGTCGAACGATCGATTTAGATAGAAAAAACAGAGCGACACACGGCGCAAGCGCCTGCGCTGCGCGAGCGATACCATAAATCTTCAATCTTCAATTGCGGCTTGTGCGCGTCGGGATTCTCGAAACCATTTATATGTATGTTCAAGGCCTTCTTGCAACGAATAGTGTGGTGAAAATCCCATCTGCGATTCGGCCCTGGTGTTATCGGCCACTGAGGCGTGAATATCACCAGGCCTGGGCGGTGCGTGCAGCGGATCAATTTTTAATCCGCCCATCTTACGTATCCTGTCCCAGAGCTGATTGATAGTGACCGATTGACCGGTGGCCACATTCAGCGATTGGCCCGCTGCTGCCGGAGATGCTGCAGCCAGAAGGTTGGCCTGCACGACATCTTTGACATATATAAAATCCCGGCACTGGGTTCCGTCGCCGTATATGGTCGGCGACTCGCTGCAAGCGGCTTTTGACATAAAAATTGAAATGACACCCGAATACGGTGAAGACGGATCCTGCCGGGGGCCGAAAACATTGAATAACCGCAGGCAAACGGCTTTTAATCCATAAAGATTATTATAAATGTGCGCATAATACTCGCCGGTGATTTTTTGGGCTGCATACGGGCTCAGGGGGTTGGGCCTCAGCGCTTCATGTTTGGTCGGTTCATCGGGATCATCGCCATAGACTGCCGAAGAACTGGCAAACACAATACTGCCGGCACCATTTTTGCGGGCCGCTTCAAAAACATGGAGGGTACCCAATTCATTTATCAAGGCAGATTCGACCGGTTGTTCAACGGTTTGCGGCACGGACACCATAGCGGCCAGATGAAAAATAACCTCACAGCCTCGGGATGCCTTTTCGACCGTCGGCAGATCCCGGATATCGCCGCGCTCGAAACGAATATCGTTTTTTATATGCTCCAGATTTTCCAGGTTCCCGGATGCAAGATTATCCAGCACGACAACCCTGCATCCGCTTGCGAGAAGTTCTTCGGCCAAGTGTGAACCGATGAATCCTGCCCCACCGGTGACCAGCGCCTGCCTGAAAGGAAAACTCATAGGATCTCCAATTTCACAACGATGAATTACCCCTGTGCAAGCAACGAGGTATCGATCGGAATATTATATTCGCCCCGGGAGGCGGGAAATTACAACTTTACCCACCTCAGGAGAGCTTGTCCGCCTCCGGATCAACATGAATCAAAATCGGATTTCCGGCTACCGTTCACAAAACCGCCCGCAAATTTCGTTCGGTTTGTATACTGACAGCATACAATTGCCGAATAAAAACTGCAAGCAGGTTCTGCAGGATCATCGGAAAACCTGTGAGAATGCTGGGTTGCACAAAGCTATCGCTGTCAGGATAGTTAAAAGGTACCGTCGGGACGTTGCATCCCGGCTTGCCGTGAAAGGGAATTTGAATATCGGCATCAATCGTTCGAACCGGAGGATGCGTTCGTCCAAATAATTGTATTACAATTGTAATACAATTTAGCGCATTGTATTTCCTAATTGACACACCAAGCAATTTTTTGTATCCTTATGTATGAAATTTTAGCCATATTTTCTCAATCACACCACGTCTCAGTCACCCTAATAGAGAAAGAGGTAAAAAAATGTATAGCAGACGAAAAGTGCGTCAAAACGCAAACGTCGATGCAAAAAAAAATATTCCCACCGTGGAAGATCCGAACCCTTCCCAGTTCGAGAAGGAGTTGATGGCGATGGCCAGGCACAAGGCGCGCCAGATCACTTCCAAGTATGCTCCCAAATTGGAAACCCTGAACGGCAAACACAAACCCCTTATCAAAGAATATCAGCGTATTTCCAAGGACTATGAAACTCACTCCGCCAAGATCGAGCGCAGCGAACCGAATGTGGAATTGTCCAGGGGTAAATACTATATCCTGATGTTCCTTTTCGTGCTGGGTGAAATCCCGATGAACTCCCTGGCTTTTGCGGTCTTTGGCGAAAGTCAGATATTCACATGGATCATGGCGCTCGGCGTAGCAGTCGCCATCCCCTGGATCGCCCATGCCGTGGGCATACTTCTAAAGCGCGGATCGAACCCATGGTGGAAGCATGCCATCGGGGTGGCTTCGCTCCTGTTGCTGACCGTCGCCGGCCTGCTGGCCATCGGTTACGTGCGCGTTCAGTACTTGGGCGACCTCAACGATGCAGGTGCGGTCGGCGGTTTCGGCAGCAGTAAATTCATCGGTCTCGCTTTCATCGGTCTGAACCTGGTTATTTTAGCCGCAGCCACGCTATGCTCTTATTTTGCCACGACACAGACCCGGCGCTGGAGCATTTGCACCGTAGGACCAACCAGCTCAATAAAGGCATGCGCAAGATAGAAGCCAAGCATAATAAAATTCTGACCAAGCAACAGCAAAAGATCAACCGGCTGCATCAACACAGCCAGGAGATGGTTTATTTCTATCGAAAAATCAATCTGCGTCAGCGTCCGGATCATCAAAAACCCAAGTCCTTCGAAGAAAAACACGAAATGGACGTGGACATCGAAAAACAAAGCGATAACCGGGAACTGCTGAATGCGACCCTGCGTCTGCAGAAAACTGCCGGATAGAAAACACTGAATCCCGGCCATAATTTTTGAGGAGGTACGCTCAAATGAAACGGTGGTTAGGTATATTTCTGGGGCTCTTATTCATCACCTCGGTAGTTGGGTTGAGCCCCTTTAGCCGCAACGCTGATGCCTTTAATCTGTTCGGCAAAGATGAGAAAGGCCCGCGGGCAATCGTTGTTTTGGTCGACATGTCGGGCAGCACGAACCGCGCGCGGCGCACGGTTTACAATGAGGCATTTGAAAAAATATTTCAAAACCTCGGGCAAGGAGACCGCATTGTCGTTGGAACCATCACCAGCCGTTCGTATATCGACTTCAAACCGGTGGTGGATGAGGAAATTCCCAAGGAATCCATATGGGTCAACCGGATTCAATACGAACAAAATGTAGCCAAGACCCAAAAAAACATTCGCAAGGAAGTCGGCCGACTCCTTTCCCGCAAACGGGGGACGCCATATACGGAAATTCTTAATTCATTAAATATTGCGGACACCATCTTCCACAATGAAAAGAAGCGTCAAAAGATCCTGGTAATCCTCTCGGACATGGTCCAGGATTCAAAGGAATACAAATTTGATCGGGTCAAGGTTTCGAATACCTATATAAACAGAGTTATCCGACAGCGACAAAAACAGGACCTTATTCCCGACCTTAGCGATGTCAAGATTTATGTGGCTGGAGCCAGTGCTTCTGACTCCAAAAAATTTCGGTCCATAGAAAAATTCTGGTCGCGTTATTTCGCCGCAACCGGAGCGGATTATTCCACTCATCGGTATGGCCATTCTCTTATCGAATTTGAGAGGGGTTCTTAGATCCAAAAGCTGAATTGTTTTCGCCGCTGTCCGAATCCTGTTCTTGAGAGAAACCTCGTAGCTGAAGTCGAATTACCGATATGATTGGGTAATTCGACTTTTTTGTTAATAATCTATGAATGCTACCCGTCGAGAGCCTCAGGATCTAAGGACTGGGTCGAACGATCGATGTAAATCGATAATACGAAGCGACCCTCGGCGCAAGCGCCTGCGCTGCGCGAGAGATACCATTAATCTTAAAATCCGCTCTATTCGGATTGGGCAGCATCCTAGAATTACGTAGAGGTATCTATGCCGTATATCGAATCGATATTGAGAATAACACCTCACCCAAAGCTATCGGCCTTGCTGTGGATTTTGGCCTTGCTGCTGGCTCTGTATCTGGCCAGAAAATTTTTCTACCTGACAATCAGAGCGCTTACCCGCTTGGTCCACAACGCCATGCGTCTGGCTGCCGTATCGGTGCTGATTGCCGAAAAGAGACTTGAAGCTCGAAATCGGCAAGTATTGATCACAAAGGGGCTTGAAAATGCTGAACGCAAGTTGGTTCTGGCATTTGATCAGATCGACAGCGCTGCCGTCAGGAACCTTAGAGGCTACGCCAAACTTCATCATCATATATCCGGAGTTATAACCAAGCTGGAAGAAGATCACCGCGGCAGCATGGATGTACCGCCATCTCTGCCGAACTGGACCCCAATCATTGAATCTATTGCCAAGATCGAGCATTCCGGCGACAACATGGTTACCAACATGCTGTCGGAAATAAACCGCACGCTTCAGGAGCAGCAAAGAACGGCCATTGAAGGCTATCGAATTTCCAGCAAAACACGTCACCAAATTCTCAATAAAATGGTTCCACTATGGAGAGAACTGAAAAAAAAGCTGAGAGAGGTGGATAAATCGGTATCATCTTTGGCAGACCGGGCCAAAAGCATCGATCGGTATATGTATGAATATGGACAGATCCGGGCAAATTCGGATAAGACGGCTCGGGTGATGGCTTTATCCTCCCTGACCCAATTCTTTATTTCCGGATTGTTTTTGATCATTGCTGTCGGCGGTGCGGTCATCAATTTCAACCTGATAGCTTTGCCGATGTCTGAGATGGTCGGTGCCGGAAGCTATATCGGACCTTTCAAAACGGCGGAAGTTGCCGCTGTGGTCATCACTGCCATGGAATTGAGCCTGGGACTATTTCTTATGGAATCGCTGCGGTTGACGCACCTGTTTCCGATAATCGGCAGCATGGACGACAAAATGCGCCATCGCATGATTTGGATATTGCTGACATTGCTCACGGTTATTGCCGGCGTCGAATCGTCGCTCGCTATCCTGCGTGATCAAATGGCCGCAGATATGGAAGCTCTCCGGCAATTGCCGGCCGGTGTCGAGAAGACAGGAGTATCCACCAGTATCATCCCGATCGCAGGCCAGGCGGTCATAGGATTCATATTACCTTTCTGGATTGCATTCGGGGCAATACCGCTGGCTGCCTTTATTTCTTCAGCCAGAACGGTGCTGGGAATTATCGCTGCCGGCGGCCTGCGTCTCCTCGCCTTTTGCCTGCGCCTCGTTGGCAACATTGTGGTTCATTCCGGCCAGGTAATCATTACTGGTTACGATCTGGTCATATTCCCAACCCTCTGGCTCGAAGGGGCGTTAGACGGATCTCACAAAAAGGTTAAAACACCCCAAAAACAGCATTCCAGATTTGGGTTTTTGAAAACCTCGAATAATACAATCAAGAATAAGAAAAAAACGATTGAGTTCGAGGAAAGACGGGAATGAAAAATACAATGGAATGACTTTGTACGAATTCGAATTCATCACGTTTGTGGCCATCGCGGTCTATTTTCGCTTGACTATCGCAGGTTGTAGCTTTAATGTAGCTTAATAATAGCCCTGAACGCCATATCTGACTGTCAACTTTATCATTATGGAAATTATACATCGCATTGCAAGTCATGCCCCCGTGCCTGCCGGCGGAGCTGCAGTTGCCAACAGCTTCTGTCTGGCAGTTGCATTGGTATACAAGGTTGTACTTTTTGAGACCGAACGCAATCTGCACAATCCGGGCGTCAACAGCGATCTACTACATGTCAAAAAAGAAATTGAAAGGCTGCTGCGTGATGCCGAAAAGCTTGTCGAAGAAGACTCGGAGGCTTACTTGAATTTTGCCCGCTCACGGCGCGATGGCGACACCGTTCAGATGAAGCTGCACTTTGACATTATCATCGAAATCAGCATGAAAATAATGGAAAAGTCCGAAGCGGCTTTCGAGTGGATCCAACAGCTGCATCAAATAATCCCGCAGCGTATGTCAACCCATCTTCTGGTTGCCAGCGAACTGCTGATGGGCGCCATCAACGGCACAGTGCATGTTGCAAGAGACAACCTCAGATCGATTCGAGTAACTGAAAAACGCGAAAACTATTTAAAAAGACTGAATGAACTTCATAAAACCTATCAACACCGCTATCAAATGATCATGCAAAAAATCTCAGCTGCACCGGATGAATCAAACCCGTAAATTCGCCGCACACAAAGAGGAAGTGTTATCAACAAGAGATTCGAACCCTATCGAAGCTGAAGGATTCTATGGCGCAGAACGAAAAAAACGTGGAAAACAACAAACCTGTTGCTGAACAAACCAGCAACAAGGTCAAGTTTGAAATTTACGGCGAAGAAATGATCGAGAAAAAGGTAAAGTCCAGCGGTAACAGCGGCCGCGTATACTTGCCGCCCAACTGGGTCGGTCATCAGGTAAAAATAATAAGAATCGACTGACCCACCACCTGGCAGCAGCGGACCGCGAAGCCTTGTCACCAGTTCAATATTGCCGAAGGAATCTGTTTGTGGAAAACGTACTTATTCGAAGATTAGAACCAGCTGATGCCGATGAAATAAGCCAAATTTACGCAGCCATTACCCAGAATCCTGCTCAGGCTGATTTCAAAAAACTCATAGCGCAACACGCCCAGAGTAAAGAGGATGCCTGCTTCGTGGCTGAACTAGAGGGTCAGGTTATCGGGTTTATGATCAGCTATATCCTGACGCTGGGCTTTGGAATAGAAAAAAGCGCCTGGATTGCAACGCTGGGGGTGAGTCCCAAGTACATGGGCCAGGGAGTTGGAGACGGACTGGCCAAAGAAGTGTTTAAATATTACCAAATCGAAGGCATCAACACCGTTTATACCTCGGTTCGATGGGATTCCACCGATCTGCTGTCATTTTTCAAGACACTCGGATTTGACCGCAGCGATCATGTCAACCTCAGAAAAAAACTGACATAAAATCGCTGCACGATTTTATATATTGCAGCAGTGCCATTGACCGGGACTGATCGCTCCAAAGAAAAATACCTTCCATTCAACCATCGAGATTCGGGCTTTGACATGCAACTCGTCACCCGCAACACTCATTATAACATTATTCCCTCAGGACTATGCGCTCTGCGCCATGCCCCATGCGCTTTGCACCATGCATCCTGATCCGTTGAGCCGGTCGAGCCCGTTGAGCCTGTTTGCCCGTTGAGAGGTTTACTGACCGATTTAAGATCTTCTATCCTGCATCTTGGCCGGTTGAGCCGGTTGAGCCCGTTATGCCCGTTTGCCCGTTGGAGTTTTACTGGCCGAATTAAACTCTTCTATCCTGCATCTTGTATCCTGAATCTAGCATCCTGTATCCTGCATCCTGCATCTTGTATCCTGCCTCCTGCATCCTGCATCCTGTATCCTGAACCAAAAGGTTCCATCCATATTTCTCCAGTTTCAAGTTTCATGCACCCCGCAGGGGTGAACAACACCTCTTTTAACGTGACCTTCCCGCCGAAAAAGTTTTAGAAGCTTTCGGGCATAAAAGGTGCGGTGGCGCTGATCATCTTTTCCAGAATCTCCGCTCTCATCGAATGAGGTATAAAATACCGATGCCAATCTCTTCAAGAAAAGAATCACAATCAACAAAATAAATATAATATTGGTCGCTTGCGCTCAATTTAGGCTGACGATTCAAGCTTTCATCAATGCAGCCGATAATAAAGTATAATGTTTGAATATCGTTGAAAATATATGGCAAATGTGATATATTTGTATTACAAAATATTACATTTTTTGTTATCCCAGGTTATTGATCCTAGATCTGAGATTGCATAACGAAAACGGCTTGATTCTCAAGTTGCACGAATCATCGATGCTGGTGCAGCAAGGTGCAGATTTCCCATTATTTATGAGGAGCCTGGTAATGCCTGCAGCAAGGAAAAAAATACTTTTGTCTATGATATTATTGGGGATCGGTGCCTTTTTATTCCCTGTAAACGCCGCCGCAGAATCGGTTACCGGAACGGTTCAGAACGGAGACACCGGCACCGCCCTCGAGAACGTCCTGGTCGAAATCTACGACAGCGGTCGCACGGCACTGCAGGGAAGCGCGACTACCGATGCCACCGGAAGCTATACGATAGGCAGTATAGCGGTGGGCGACATCGCCGTCGACTTTTCTCTGGCCGGCTACGTCAACACCTTTGGTTCCTACACCGGTGTCAGCGGCCAGACCCTCAGCGCCGGGACCGTCGAATTGGCACCGGATCCCGGGGCGCCGCCCAATGATGTGGGAACCATCAGCGGCACCGCCCTGGACGCAACCGATGCGGTCACAACCGTGGCGGGCGCCACCATCGAACTTAGAGCCGGGATCAACCAGACGAGCGGTGCTGCTGCCTTTACGACGACGACCAATGGCACTGGCGACTTTACCATCCCCAATGTACCACCGGGGACATACACCCTGCTGGCCATTTTGACGGGCAGTTTTTACGACTCGCCTATGATCGTGGTCAGCATCGGTGGGCAGGTAAAAACCTACACAGTGCTGATGTCGCCGGTGTTGCTCTCCGGTCAGATCCGCATCGTGCTGACCTGGTCCGGCGATGCCAGCGACCCCCCCGACCTCGACAGCCATTTGTACACGCCCAATATCAGCGGCTCCACCCATCATGTGTATTATGCTGATAGAGGATCTGATGTTGCCGCACCTTACGCCACCCTGGATGTTGACGACCGCGATGGGGCAGGTCCGGAGACGATTACCATCCAGGACAGCTATGACGGAACTTACGAGTACCGGGTTCATCATTACCCGGCTGTCGCTCCGGTGGCAGATACGGGCAATCTGTGGCGATCCGATGCCGTGGTCCGCGTATACGACAGCGCAGGACTGCGCTATACCTTCAATGTCCCGCCGCGGGTCTACCTCGCCGAAGAGCGGTGGTGGCATGTGCTTACATACTCCTATGATAGCGTCGCGGGCACCGGTAGAATAACGGCGATCGACGGATTGTTTATTTTTGGCGGCGGTGAATGGGTGGATGATGGACCGGGCTCAAGCCCTTGCTTTGTAGATACAACTACCGATGGACAGCTGCTGAACAGATGGATAAAAAAAGCCCGCCAATTCTTTAAAAGTCTCTGGTCAGCCCGGTGACACAGCCACTTTATCACAAGTGGTTTCGATCGGACCGACCTTTGGCTGGTTCTTGATCAACCTCAATAAACCGTGTAAAATCTATAAACAGCCGCCCATGGCGGCCAGCATGGATTCCGGATGATTGTGCAACCCAACCGGCAGTTCGGGCACTGCCGCACCCATACCGAAAAAAGGAATCAACCAACCATCCATCCAACAAAGGAGCAATGCAAGATGAAAAATGCACGCCATTTTATCCTGACGGCGATCGCACTCTTTCTGTTATTGGCGTTTTATACCGCTGCTTTTGCAGAGAGCCAAACCACCGACGATCTCAAAGTCGTCCCCGGCACCGTATTCAAAGGCGGTCGACTGCACATTGGCAATTTGCGATTTTTGGCGGCGCTTCTCGGCGTACAAATCGAGTACAACGACAACATCACTTGGGCCTCCGGCGGAGCGGCAGATCCGATCATAGACGACTATATCTTCCATGCATTGCCGATTCTCTACCTGGATCAAACCTTCGAAAAGTATGGCGGTTGGCGCATCGGCTATGAGGGAGATTTTGCTATCTACCAGGACACCGACGCAAACGACTGGACGAAACACCTCGGTCGATTCGATCTGCAGTACCAGGGACCCAGCAGGCCGATTGTGCGGCTTAACAACGACTTTACGCTAACCGATGATCCATTTGGAGATGTGACTCAATTCGGGCTGGGTACACCTACGGAGCGATGGTTCAACGATTTCAGGTCCCGATTCGGCTATCAATTCGGTGAGCGGTTTCGGCTGCTCGCTTTCGCCGACTATTACAAACAGGAATACGACCTACCAATTGCTTTTACCCAGAACTGGGATAATTATGCAGTGGGGACCGGCGTTGAGTTTTCAGTTGCTTCCAAAACCTGGCTCTTTCTGCGCTATTTTTACGGTGGCCAGAACTATACTACCAATGCCGGCGCTGTGAATGATACCAACAATGCCGACTACACCTATCATCAGGGCAACATCGGTATAGATTGGGAGCCGGGTTCCCGGGTAAGGGGCCAAATCGATTTCGGTTACCAGTCGCGAAAGTACAAAAACACGACCGATCCTTCCGGTAGTCTTTACAAGGATAAAGGCACCTGGGTCACCGCAACCTCCATCTTTTATCTTCCCGCTGACCTGAAAAATGTCCCGGATTATGAAGTTTCCGACAATTACATAATTAATTTCAAACTGTGGCGCGGGTTATACTCCGTCGGGGCCAACACGGCCGATTACTTCACGGAAACCGGGATAGGCGGTGCCGTGCGCTATGACATCAGCCCGTGGTTCAACATAAGCTGGTATCTTGAGTTAAGTGAAAAAGCATATCAAAATGCAGCCAATGAAAGAGCCGGTTGGGGCGCCTTGGGATTGGATTTGACATTCAGAATCGTGTCGTGGCTAGGACTCGAAGCCGGCTACACATGGGAAAAACAAAATTCGGATGTTAGCACCAATGATTTTAAAGTCAACCGCGTGACGCTTACTTTGATCGGGGCTACCTAATTGTCGCAATGACCGCCGGGGTAGTCTTCGATACACTCTCGGAGAACATGGGAAAAAACCTCTAAGTGTTTTTTAAAGAGTGCCGATAACAAAAACAGATACATTATTTGTTAAGGAGGTATCCCATGTTATCAAACCATGCAAACGCTATAGACCGCAGGGCATCGGCACGCTTTAATCACGAAGCACCGATTATGCATGAAAATCACAACAATGGCATATTTTACCTGGCCAAAATGTACAACTACAGTAATAACGGTATGTATTACGAAACGATCCGCAATCACTATCCGGGGGAAGAGGTTTACATCGACTTTGATAACTTACCGCATACTTCCCGAACCGACGTTTTAGAAGGCTTCCGGGCCGAGGTAGTGTGGTGTAAAAAAGTCGCCGGCAAAAAAACCACGAAAAAATACGGGGTCGGCGTAAAATTTTTCGAACCGTTGCTGTAAGCGATACACTGCGTATCAATGTTTGGTCGGTTCGGTCGATTCAGCCGGCGGTTCCACATCCTCGAGGTATTGAATGATCGACCATATCACGGTGATAACCGCATTGCGCACTATCAGGAACCGCTGCAGGAAGTTGTCTTTTGTCAGACCGTCCAGATAAAGCCGCTGGGTGAGCAAGACCGACTGCATCGGCTCGGCCACGCCTACGAAATCCACATTCATGGCCAGGAGCCGGAAGCGCAGGTTCCAAAGAATCTCCCGTCTTCTATCCGCAGACAGCGTCTCGAACATCTTTTGATGCTCTTCGGCCAGATTGACGCGGGCCTCTAGATGGATCTGGTCCAGACGGATCTTGTTCTGACCCACCAGAATTCTCCGCTTCCCGACATCCTCAGCCTGGATCAGCCATTCGACATCCGGATGGGGCTGCTCGGCGATCTGCCAGCCTTCATTCATCAACCAGTTCTGAATCTTGTCACGCGTCTCTCCCATAATCTATGCCTTTCCCTTCCTTAACTGTTCTATTCGTTCAAATGCTTAGCAAATGAAACAAAATCTTGAAATTCAGATAACATCCCACAGGCGCAGGCCGGCCGCTTTTCGAAAGTGGCTGTCGTAGGTGATAACGATGGCACCGGTTTCGATGGCGTGCGCGGCGATCCAGACGTCGTTGATAGGAATCGGGTTGCCGGCTTCTTTTAAATCGCTCTTCACATGTCCGAAAACTTCAGCAGTTTCGGCTTCAAACTCAGCCAGATCTGTATTAGACCACAATCCGCAGAACTCTTTGAAATCATCCCGGTGTTTGCCCGTCTGCGCCGGTTTGATACCCAAGGACTCCTCCAATAATTTTTTTACGCTTTTGTTGATGCTCAATCCTTCTGCCCGAGCCCTGGAGTTGATCATATTCTCGAGATTCTTATCTATGCCGTGAATCATGATTGATTTCATTTTTTTTCCTTTTAGTTTCACAAAATAATTCATCAATGAGTCATTAATATTACAATATATTCCAAGCCTTTAAAAAAATCAACGCATTTGTCGATGGACAAATATACCCCAATATTGCATAAATAACATGGCAAAGAAAAGATAATTGGAAAATAGTCAGCGGGTGGGATTCTGAAAACTCAGGGGGAATTCAAAGTTTGAAAATACTGACCGTATCCGATCGCGAAGTACCGATTCTGACTGCGACGGGCGCAGCCGAGAGGTTTCCGGGCGTGGATCTGATCCTGGCTTGCGGAGACTTGCCGCCTGAATACCTGAATAAGCTGGTGGCTGTTTTTCATGTGCCCCTGTATTATGTACTCGGCAATCACGATATCCGTGATTATTCGACATCGCTTTATGGATGCACCGACCTGAACACCCGACTGGTAAAATTCAAGGGGCTCAGTTTCCTGGGTCTGGAAGGTTCTCGCTGGTATAACGGCGGCGTGCATCAGTACACCGAAAACCACATGCGAATGACGTTGCTGGGTTTGAGGCCCCGGCTCTGGTGGGACGGCGGTGTCGATATCATCATCACCCATGCCCCACCGCGTCACATTCACGATGCCGAAGATCCCTGTCACAAAGGTTTTAGGAGTTTTCACGGTCTGATACACCGCTATAGCCCGGCTTATTTTATTCACGGGCATATTCACAGGAACTTTTCAGATCCTTCCGAGCGTATCACCGTTGTCAACGAAACCAGGGTTATCAACACTTACGGATATTACCTGCTAGAGATCGAAGATGGGCAGACTTCTTAAAAAGCTGGGCATTTCGCGCAAGCAGCGCATGCAACGCGACCTGACAAAGTCGTTTAGAGAAAACCAGGACATGGAAGCGGCGTATGACAGCCGCGATCGCGGACGGCGCCGGGTGCCCATGGACCAAATAGTGGGCAGTGTGGGTCGCTACAATGACTTCGACACCAAATTTCGGCCCAAGCAGCACCTGCCCCCGGAGAGGCTTGAGTCGATTAAAAATCGCATAAGGCAGGGCAAACCTCTATCGCCGGTCATACTTTACCAGATTAAAGATCAGTATTTCGTGCTGGACGGCAACCACCGCATCGCGGCGGCCAAAGAATTCGGTTGGCGTGACATCGACGCGCAAATTCTGGAATTCATCCCATCCAGGAACACGCTGGAAAATGTCCTGTATCGCGAACAGGTCGATTTTGAAGACAAAACCAGGCTGCCGGAAACCATAAAACTGACCGAGATCGGCCAATACGCCTATCTGCTCAAGCAGATCTCAGAGCACCAAGATTTCCTGCAGCAGGAATCAGGCCAATCAATCCCGTTCTCGGACGCAGCCAATGACTGGTATCAGACGATATACAGGCCCCTTGCGGCCATCGTCAAGCAGGGTGGCTTGATCACATCCTTCCCGGATCGAACACTGGCCGATCTTTACACCTATATCGCCATTCACCAGTGGGAAATGGGACGCAAACGTCAATATGGTATCGGGATCGATCGCTTGATTCCAAAAAACATGGAGGAATTTCGTAAAAAAATGTCTGAAAAGAGAGAAAACGACTATCCGGAGATGAAGCGCGACATCATCGCCTATGTACTGATGAACATCCAGGGTAAAAGCGATTTGAAGATCGTCGAAAAACTGTTCACTCTGCGGGAAGTGCAGGAAATCCACACCGTCCACGGCAGTTTTGATGTGATCGCCAAGATCGTCCTGACGCGGGACCTGCTTTCTTCCGACGCAGAAATCATCGGCCAGTTTGTGCACGACCACATTCGCCAGGTCCCAGGGATCCACAGCACCCAGACCCTGATCCCGGCCTTCTCGAAAGTAAAGCAGCAAAAATAAGGGAAGGATTGAGGAATTGGGAAATTTAGGAATTGAGGGATTGAGGGATTGGGGGATTAAAATCGGAAGTATTCCTATTTGCATACATTCGTAAAATAGGAAGCAGTTAAAAGTCTCCTCCAGTCGCCTATTATTAAAGATCGGACCACTTAATATCTCCCCTGCCCAGCTTTTAAGAAAGCAGGGAACAAAGGAAATTCTGTTTCCTTAACTTGTGTTCATCATATGCAATTCCTAAATTCCTGAATCCCTAAATCCCTGAATTCAACAACCTGTTACAAACCAGCAAAAACAAGCGATTCCAAAAGATTTTAAAAACACATCTTATAGTTAAGCGAGTATATCTATATCAACGCCCAGGCCCAGTTCCGCGGCCTTTTTCAAGGCAAGGTCCGCAATGGCGGTGTCCTGAACACCGGTTCCGGTCAGGTCGCAGACTGTGATCTGTTGATCGTTTTGACGTGCCGGCTTACGGCCAGCAGTTATTTCACCCAACTCCGTGATGGCCGAATCTTCGGTGATGACCCCGGCTTGCAGACCGTTGTGCAGTTCTCCCATTTGAAAACACTGGGATTTGCGGTCGCAGACCAGAATGTCAGCTTTTGCCAGCACCTCGGGCATCAATTCGCCTTTGCCGGGTAGGTCAGCACCCATGGCGGTGATGTGCAGACCCGGCCGCGGCCATTCGGACCGCAGATAGGGTTTGGAGGACGGTGTGCTGGTCACCACCGCGTCACACTCCTTCACAACCGTGGCCACATCCGGGGCGGCCGTCACCGCGACATTCAAGACCGGTCCCATTTCCCGCACATACGCATCCAGACGTCCGGCGTCCGTATCGTAGACAAGCAGCCGCTTAAAATCGCGAACTGTTTTTAGACCCATCATCTGGTAGCGGCCCTGGGCGCCGGCACCGATGACTCCGGCCGTTTCGATATCGCGGCGCGCCAGGTGTTTGGCAACCACCGCCCCGGCGGCTCCGGTGCGCACATCGGTCAGGTAGGCGTTGTCCAGCAGCACCGCCTCGGCAAAACCAGTTTTAGCACTGAGTACCACCATCATGGCCGGGCTGTTGGGCAATCCCAGACGATAGTTTTCAAAAAAACCGGCTCCCATCTTCACGGCAAACCGGTCCAGCCCCCGGACATAGGCGGCCTTGATGTCCACATCGCCGTTGTTTTCGGCGACGCTGATATGCATGATCGGCGGCATCTCAACTTTGTCCTCCGCCAGCCAGGTAAAGGCTTTTTCTACGGTATCCACGACCTCTTGATCCACTCTGACCGCTTGTCGGAGTTCCTTTTCCGTCAGCACTTTCACTTTCATTCCTATAATCTCTCCTAATTTATTTTACAAAAAGCTTCTGGGGGAAGTCGATAAACTTTTTACAACCATTTTCGGTCACGAGTATCGGTTCGCTGCATTCAAATCCGTAGTTTTCAAGCCAGATCCCCGGCATAAAGTGCAGGGTCATCCCCGGTGCCAGGATGGTTTTATCCCCGGGTCTAAGGCTCACCGTATGCTCGCCCCAGTCCGGAACGTAATTCAGACCAAAGGCGTATCCCACCCGCGAAGGTTTTACCAGGCCCGTATGGGCAATGGCCTTGCGCCAGCGTTCTTCCACCTCTTCAGCCGTCACACCGGGATGAATAAACGCCAACGTTTCCTGTAGTCCCTGCACCACGCCGTCAGCCGTTCTACGTAGATCCTCCGGCGGCTGCCCCAAATAGACCGTACGGGATAAGGGTGCGTGATACCGATGCCTGGCGCCGCTGAGCTCGAGCAGCACGACATCGTTTTTCTGATACTGCCGGTCCGGCTCAAAGGTCAGATGGGCGGTGGAAGTTCTTTCCGCAGAAGGCATTATCGGAAAAATGGCCGGCGACGAGCCGCCGAATTCATCTGTACCGGCAATTTGGGCGGCGGCAGTTTTGGCCGCAACATCCTTTTCCCAAACGCCGACCTCGATCCCATCGATGGCAGTTTGCATCACGCTTTCACAGATTCGAGCCGCCTGCTTAATATAGTCGATTTCCGCCGGCGATTTGACGGTTTTTACCCAGTTGACAAGGTTGGTCCCATCCATCAGCACTGCCTGGGGGAGTTCTTCCAGGAGGGTGACATACATCCGGGCATTGAACCAGTAGCCATCCATCTCCAGGCCGAACCGTTTCTTATCCAATCCTCTCTCCCGCAGCAGGTCCGCCAGCCAGCGCATGGTGTGGGTGTGACGGGACTGTACATATTCGTCCGGATACCCGTAAATGACGTCATCCGGCAGCCAGCTCGTAATTCTGGCGCCATTGGCATCCTGCTCCCGCCCGAACCAGAAAGGATTCTCCGAATCCAGAGAGATGATGACGCCTTGATGCACATAAAAAGACCAGCCATCATAGCCGGTCAGATAGTTCATGTTGGCAGGATCCATCACCAGCAGCATTTCCATGCCGTCTTTGTCCATCATTTCCTTTGTTTTCCGGATCCGCTGCTGAAATTCTTCAATTGTAAATATCGGATTTTTACGCATTGGCTAATTCCCGACCCGGATAAACCAGAAAGAATAGCCACATAGGCACCAAGACACAAAGAATAAATGTTTATTGTAATTAAACTTCGTGTCTTAGTGTCTTGGCGGCGAAAATTTTCTGTTAGTTTCTTTTAGCCCACTCCAGGTCTTTGATCACCGCATCCAGAACTTCCTTTGCCCCTTCACCACCCATCTTCAGGTACTTTTGTCGAAGTGGTTTGGCTCTTTCCTTGAAGGCGCTAATCTCGTCATCTGTCAGTTCAATATACGTCATTGAAGGCTTGGTCTCCATGATCATCTGCATGCGTTTCTTGTTCAACTCGGGTTCGAAGTCAAAAATGTATTCATTGGCGCCCTCGATTGCTTCGTCTATCAGGGCGCGGATGTCCTGGGGCAGTCCCCTGATGAACGCATGGTTGGCGGCAAAGGTGCCGATAAAAGGCAGTTGATTGGCCTTGATCATGTAGTCCTGAACTTCATAGAATTTCATCTCCTGGATGGCAAAAAAGGGCTGCGTCTCAGCGTCTATCCGGCCTAACTCGAGGTCGCTGTAGATTTGCCCGTACGGCACGGTGATGACATAGGCACCGTAGAGACGGTAAGCCGTAATGAGAAGCGGTGAAGACATCACTCTAAAGGTGATGCCTTCGAAATCGGCCGGTTTGCGCAGCGGTTTATTGGCCGTCCAAATCTGCCAGCCCTCTTCAATAATGGACAGGAGTTCCAGATTATTTTTGTGATAGTACTTCTGAAGGGTTGTATAAGTATTCGGTCCTTTGCGCAGGATTTTCTCAAGCAGCTTGAAGTCCGTTGGGAACAGGTAGTGAATGGAAAAAATCTGTACCTCGGGAATATAAGATCCCAGATGACCGGGAGATTGAAAGGCAAATTGTAGATCGCCTTTTTGCAGAAGTTCCGTTATTTCTCCGGACGTACCGAGCGTACCATAGAAATGTATGTTGCAGCGAATCTGCCCTTTGGATTTCTCTGCGATAATTTCAACAAACTTTTTGGCGTACTCATGCTGCATACTGCCTTCGATCTCCTCCAGAGCCACCTGCCACAAGTATTTAACCGCACCGGCCTGCGCTGCGAATCCGATAATAAGCGCGCAGGTGATAAATACCGACATGAGCCCTGTTCTCAGTCTCATGATTGACCTCCTTATACAATGGGCACTGGCATCACCGCTGACGGCCGGTTGCGAGTTTGCTTTGTATAATCCGGATATATTCATTAGAATTTATCGTGCTTCCGGAAAGCAGTACGACGACCTTTTTCCCCTGCACATCGATCTTTTGATGCAACAGTGCGCCGATACCCACGGCACCGGCGCCTTCCACGATCAGCCGATGCCGGTCAAAAATATAAAACATCCCGTCTTTTATCTCCTCTTCAGAGATCAAAAGGTGCTCGTCTGCATATTTTTCGATCATCGGCAACGTGTAGCGATTGTCAATGCCGATGCCCCCCAGAAGCGAATCGGCGATGGTATCTTTTTCTTCCACCTGGACGGGCGCTCCGGCTTTCAGACTCTCGAACATGGCTGGCGACTGCGCAATGGAAAGCCCCACAACCCGAATGTTGGGATTGATCGATTTGGCAACCATAGCGATCCCTGCCAGCAGGCCGCCCCCCGAAAGCGGGACCATCAAAATATCCGTGTCCGGAATCTTCGCCAGTATTTCAAGCGCGATGGTTCCCTGGCCGGCAATGATCATCGGATCGTCAAACGGAACTACCGGAACAAGGCCCCGCGACGCCGTCAGCTGCTGATAATTCTTTTCGGCTTCATCCTGTGAACGGCCATTTATCGCAACTTCCGCCCCAAGCGCCGCGATCATCTCGACCCGGTAAGCCGCGACGTGCTCGGAAAGACACACGAGCGCCTTGATCCCCGAGTGACCGGCCACATAGGCCACCGCCTTGCCGTGATTGCCCGTGGAAAAGGTTATGACACCATTTTGTTTCTCCGTGTCGCTGAGGCTCAAGATCTTGTTGGCCGCGCCCCGGACTTTAAACGAGCCGGTATTCTGCAGACATTCCAGCTTAAAAAAAATCTGCTCGGCACCGGTTTTTTCGGTCCAACCAGCCGATGCTATCAGCGGTGTTTTCCGGATCATCGCTTTGATGCGATCCCGGGCGCGATAGGCATCATGCAGCGTCGGCATATTTACCATCAAACACCTCTCTAAACTTTATTCCCAATCTTTAAACCATGATCTCTAATATGCGGACAGTGCCTGATATTTGAAGAGATAACGAGTGGACCATGTAATTATGGCGCTTTAATAAAATGCGCATTCAGACTTGACCTTCGGCCCTGTCCGTGTGCGACCAATCGCTAGCCACCCAAGGCAAGATTCGGCAGAAACAGCGCAATTTCCGGAAAGACGATCAGGATAATCGTTGCAAGGATCAGTATCAACAGAAATGGCAATGCGTGCCCGATGACCTCAAGATACGGCCGCCGGAATATGAGCTGCGCTGTAAAGATGTCACAGCCGAAGGGTGGTGTGGCCGAGCCGATGGCGGCCTGCAGGGTTACGAGTGTTCCCAGCAGAATCGGATCGACACCGGCACTGACGACATAGGGCTGAAAAATCGGGCTCAATATGAATATCGCCACGATCGGGTCGACGAACATGCAGGCGACAAAATAGACAACCACAACGATAATGATCACCCATAACATAGACGGATCTGTTCCAAAAAGTGGCGGCAGTAGCTGCTGGGGAATCTGCATAAAGCCGATCATCCATGAAAACGCCTGGCCTGCACCCACCAGAATGAACACGACGCCGGTGATGACACCGGTCTGTAAAAAGGCGTCAATTATTCTTTCGTATGTCAGGCTCTTATATACAATTATCTCCAGAAACAACGCGTAGAACACGGAAGCAGCGGCCGCTTCTGTCGGACTGAAGTATCCGGCGTAGATTCCGCCGACGATAATCACCGGAAACCCCATGACCGGCAGCCCGTCTTTGACGGCACCGATTCGTTCGGCCCAGCCGGCTTTGGGCAGCGTTCCGACTTTTTTAATCTTGGAGTAGATGTAGCAATAAATCGAAAACATCACCAAAATCATCAGTCCGGGAAAAACACCAGCCAGAAACAGCATCCCGATGGAAGTGCTGGTCGCCACCCCGTAGACGATGAATCCGATGCTGGGTGGTATCAGAAAGGCGATATCACTGGAATTGATTATCAGCCCCAGGGTAAAAGAGCTTTTGTATCCCGCTTCCAGCAGCATGGGTCGCATGGTGCCGCCGATGGCGGCCACGGTGGCCTGGGTCGATCCGGAAACCGCACCGAATAGGGTACAACTCGCATTGGTAGTGATGGGCAGCCCGCCCGGCAGGTGTCCGACAAAAGCTTTGAGCATCCGAATCAAACGACCAGCAGACTCTCCGGAGGTGATAATGCTGGCCGAAAGAATGAACATCGGCACACACACGAGCGCCGGCGGTGTGACGCCGGTAATCACCTGCTGCACCATGGTTATCACCAGCTTGGGTGCAAAATCCGGCATATAGACATACACATACAGGATCAGCGCCCCTAGAAGGGTCACCATGAAGGGAAACCCGAACAGAAGCATCGTCGCAAGACTTATACCGAAAAGTGTCATACCTGCGCCCCTCCAATCTGTTCATCGTCATATTCGCTCTGCTGGTCCGGCGACTGCCAGGGATCCTTTTCCGTGAAGTTTTTGATGATGGTTCGGATATACTGAATAGATGCCAGGCCGAATCCAATCGGGATAATCACGTAAAAGGTCCATTTCGGCACCCTCAGAGCCGGGGTCATGTGTCCCATTTTCATGGCGTTGATTAAATACTTGTAGGAGAACCAGGCCATGATCGCCATGACAATCGCACTGATCAACGAGATCGTAATGATAAACGCTTTTTCCATTTTAGGGGGCATCAGATCAAGAAAAGCCCCCATCCGGATATGCCGTGCTTTCCTGACGCCGTAGCTCACACCGGTGAATGTCGTCAGCATCACCAGGAACTTCGAGACCTCCTCGGCGAAATAAATGCTCTGGTAAAATGTTCGTGCAAACACATTCGCAATCAGAAGCACGCCAAGTGCCGCCACGCAAAAAACCAAAATGGATACTTCAATCCCGTTGACCGCCGATCCGAGATATTTGTTTATCCGCTGCAATAAAGTCCTCTGTTTACGGCCCTCGGTTTTTTCATTCATCGCGCAACCTTTCCTGTCGATTTGTTCCGGCCCTGCAGCCAGACAGCCGCAGGGCCGAACAGATCAACTATTGAATATTGAGCGCTTTTTTCGCGTTGGCGACATCCCGCAAAAACGCGTCCAGAATTTCCTGGGATCCTTCACCGCCTATCTCTACAAACTTGGGATAAACGGTTTCAGCCCTTGCTTTGAATGTTGCAATGGTGGCATCATCCAATACGGAAAACTGGACTTTGGGTCGGTTCTGCTTGATTTTGGCCATGTCGCTTTCATTTCTTTCATCGATCCATTTTCCGGCCGGGATGATCGAATCCCGCCAGAAATTGCGCATTTCCTGCTGGGCTTCCGGGGTAAGACTTTCAAAGAATTCCTGGTTGACCGTCGGAATCCCCACAAACGGTTCGCTCTTGAGCTGGGTGCAGTAGTCCTGGACTTCATAAAATTTCATGCTGTAGATGGCAAAGATCGGATTGACCTGCGCATCGATCAGCCCCATTTGAAGACCGCTGTAAACCTCCCCGTAGCTCATGGGGGTCGGAGCAGCCCCGTAAGCCTTGTAGCCCTCCAGCAGCAGTTTGGAAGACATCAGCCGCAGTTTGAGACCTTTGACGTCATCCAGTGACCGGATCGGTTTTTGGACGTCATCCACTGCCAGCCTTCGTACATCACCCCCAAAGGCACCAAACCGCCCTTTCTAAAGCTTTTTTCCAGCAGCGGCATAAATTCACCTTTTCTGACCATCCAATCGAGAACCTCCGGAACTTTCTCGGTTGGAAACAGGTAGTTCAGCGTCAGCACCTGGGCCTGGGGGACAAAAGCACTGATCCAGGCGTAATCGGAAAAGACAAACTGGACCACGCCCATCTGGGCCAGCTCGTTGATATCACCGGATGCCCCAAGGGTTCCGTAAGGGTACACCGTGATATCGATTTTGCCGTCCGACCACTCTTTCATGTGCTTAGCAAAATTTCTGGCCCAGACGGTCATAAAATCGCCTTCAATCTCTTCCGATGCCAGTTTGGCTTTCACGGCCTTTCCTGTGTACACCCCGGCGGAGGTAAGACCGACACCAAAGACTAGCAATAGTACCAATGTAAGTGTTATTATTTTCTTCACGGTAATGCTCCTTTCGGTAGTTACAAAGCTGTCCTGTGGCTTTGTGGATTTATATTTAATAACAAGACCTTAGCCGCTGTTGCATCACCTCCTTTTCAGGAATGTTAAATTGTCTGTCTGTTTAAAAAACTTAAGTGCGGCTCTGACATGCATCTCGACTCCGACACTCAGAACGTCTTCGTCGATGTTAAAGCGCGGGTGATGATGCGGGAAATCGGTCTGCTTGGCCGGGTTGCCCGCACCGAGAAAATAGAAGGCACCGGGCGCCCGGGCGGCAAACTCTGAAAAATCCTCGCCGGCCAAGGATACAAAAGAGACGACCTCCGGTGTGGTTACCAGCTCCCCGCTCGCCACTGTGCGGACCAACTCGGCCATCTCCGGATGGTTGACTAGCGTTGGATGGCCATACAGGAAAGAAAGCTCGTAATCGGCCCGGTGAGTGGCACAGATGCCGGCGACAACCCGCTCAAAGCGCAGCTTGGGATTGTCCCGGTTTTCTTGGCTTCCTTCGAACAAGAAGCGCATCGTCCCCGACAGGGTTACCGAATCCGGGATGACATTGGATGCGGTGCCGCCTTCGATCTTGCCGAACATGATGATCGCCGGTTCCTTGAGCACATCGATTTCACGCGTCTGGATGAGTTGGACGCCCTGAATGATGGCGGCGGCGGCAAGGATCGGATCGACGGCACTCTGCGGTGAGGCGGTGTGACCGCCGCGGCCCTTGACGAGCAGTTCGAAATGCTCCATCCCGGCCATGACCGGTCCATCGGTAACGCCGACCTGCCCGGTCTGAAGCGGCGTCCATATGTGCAGCCCTAGGCAGGCATCGACCCGGGGGTTTTCAAGCAGGCCTTCTTCAATCATCGCCAGGGCTCCGACATTCTCTTCATTGGGTTCGAACACGAACTTGATATTGCCCGCCAGGCGATTTTTCAAGCTCGATATAACCTTGGCTGCTACCAGCAGCATGGCGGTGTGGGCATCGTGGCCGCAGGCGTGCATCACGCCATCGTTGACAGATTTATAGGGGATATCGTTTTCTTCCTGAATCGGCAGCGCATCCATGTCCGCGCGCATTAAAAGGGTCGGCCCCGGTCGGCCGCCCTCGAGAAGGCCCACCACGCCTGTCCGGTTCAAACGGCTGACCTGCAGACCGCACTCTGTAAGATATGCGGATACCTTGGCGGAGGTGCGCTCCTCGGCGAGACCCAGTTCCGGATGCCGGTGAAAATCACGCCTGAGCGCGATAACCTCCTGCCTGGCCGCGGCAACCTGTTTGGCAATTTCCATCAACGGACTCCTTTTACACCCCTTCATCCCAGCAGCGACCCGCTTGGATGAGTTCGTGAAAAGTCGGCGGACGAATCCGGACTTCGACTGCTGGCGGATCGGAAGAACTATATAAATCCGCTGTAACGCCTGGAAGGCAAAAAATAACTTTTAAGGATACTAAAATATTACCGATACCGGAGCGGCGCAGCCGCGTTACATAAAATCGCAGTGCTATTTTATTCTTTTACAAACAATCGGCGCGGAAAATCGGCAAAGGTCTCACAGCCGCCCTCCGTGACGCGAAAAGACTCGCTGCACTCAAAGCCCCAGTCGTCCATCCACATGCCGAGAATCATGTGAAACGTCATGTTCGGGGCCAGAACCGTTTTGTCACCCGGCCTGAGACTGGCTGTGTGTTCGCCCCAATCCGGCGGATAATTAAGGCCCATGGAATACCCGATGCGTGATTCCTTCTCGAGCCCGGCTTTGGCAATGACCTTGCGCCACGCCAGTTCGATGTCCTCGCAACGCACACCCGGTTTGACAGTGTCCAGGGCCGTATTGAGCCCCTCAACCACGATCTCGGCCGTATCCTTTAATTTCGAAGGCGGCTTGCGGCCCAGATACATCGTACGCGCCAGCGGGCTGTGATAGCGGTGGCAGCAGGCGGCCAGCTCAAGGTTGACGGCCACCTCATCGCCGTAAGGTTCATCGGTCCAGGTCAGATGCGGGGTGGACGTCTTTTCGCCGGTGGGCATCATCGGCACAATCGCCGGATAGTCGCCGCCGAAGGCTGCGGTGCCCCTGATTTGGGCCCGGTAGATGCTCGCTACGGCATCGCACTCGCGCACCCCCGGAGCAACGGCATCGATGGCTGTTTGCATGACGCGCGTGACGATTTTGCCGGCCTGCTGCATGTAGGCGATCTCCCGGGGTGATTTGACGATCCGCACCCAGGAAACAAGCAGGTTGGCGTCTTCGAATTTGGCGCCGGACAGGCTTTTCTGAAGTTCAACGTACCCGCGGGCGGTAAAATAATATGCATCCATTTCCACACCGATGGTTTTATCGCCCCAACCCCTGCGTTTGAGCTCGTCGGCAACGAAATGCATCGGGTGCCTGACATCCGATTGTACGTAATTATCCGGGTAGCCGACGATGTTATCCCGGCTCAGAAAGGTGGTGTGCAGCGCACCGTTGGCATCCATGCCGCGCCCGATCCAGACCGGTTCCTGCGCATCCATGGCCACGACCACCACCTGGGGTACATAAAAAGACCAACCGTCGTATCCGGTCAGGTAATTCATATTGGCCGGATCCGCGACTACCAGCACCTCGATGCCGGATTTGTCCATGCGCGATTTGGTGTTTTGGATTCGGGTGAGATATTCTTCGGTTTCAAACAGGGCCATATCTCCAACTTTCAAAATAAAGGTTCGACCCTTTTTCCGGGACGCCGCCCGGAAAAAGGGATACACCGTCGGCTTAGTGATGCAAGGCTGCAACACCGGTTTTGATTCTGGCCAGCGCTTCCTGCAGCTGTTCGATGTCGGCCGCAAAGGAAAGACGCACGAATCCCTCCCCGCGCTTTCCGAATATACTGCCCGGCACCACGGCGACTTTATGTTCCCGGACGAGATACTTGGCGAACTCCCAGGAATTCAGGCCGCAGCGGGAAATGTTCGCAAACGCATAGAAGGTCGATTCGGGCAGGATACAGGTAATACCGTCAATGGCATTGAGCCCCGTGTGAATGATCTTTCTTCGGCGGTCGTATTCATTCACCATCTCACGGACGCAATCCTGGGGTGCCTGAATCGCGGCCAGGGCGGCGCGCTGGGCCACAGCGCTGACTCCTGAGACCATGTGCTCCTGCAGTTTTTCCATTTCATCGACAAGCACTTTGGGAGCGACCGCATACCCCACCCGCCATCCGGTCATAGCATAGGACTTGGAAAGCGTGTAGGCGGAAACGGTTCGTTCCGGCATCCCTTCGAAAGCACCGATGCTGACGTGCTTTTTGCCGTCGAACAAAATGTGCTCGTAGGGTTCATCCGAGAGCACTAAAACGTCTTGCTGCTTGGCGATGCTGGCGATTTCATTCAGAATGTCCGCATCCAGCAAGGCACCGGTGGGATTCGAGGGCGAATTGAGAATCATCAACTTGGTTTTTGGGGTGACAGCCGCTTTGATGTCGTCCGGGTTCACTTTGAAAATATTTTTTTCGAAAGCCGGCACCGGCACCGGCACCCCCCCGAAGAGCCTGATCTGGGAGTAATAATCGTAACCGGGATCGACAACGATCACTTCGTCACCAGGCTCGACCAGGTGCAGGACGGTGTTGAAAATGACCTGCATGGCGCCCACCGCGACAAAAATTTCGCTATCCGGATCGGCGGTAATGTTGTTTTCGCTTTTCAGCTTGGCCGCAATCGCTTCTCTCAGGTCCTGAAACCCCCTGGCCGGTGGGTAGCGCGTGTATCCGTCGTCCAGGGCTTGTTTGGCCGCCTCACGGATAAAGACCGGCGTGTCGAAATCCGGTTGACCGATACCGAGGTTGATCACCCCCGGGATCTCATCGGCAAGTGCAAACATCACCCGGATCCCGGACCATTCAACACCTGTATTTCTTTGAGCCAGGGCTCTCTGCATATCCATTCGTCAATTCCCTACCTGAAGGTCTTTTTTCTCAAGCTGTGCTGCGTAGAGGTAGAATATGTTCGCAACGTCATCATCGAGGAAGATCCGGCAGAACCTGGTCACCCGGTCCCTTCCCGGATGCCTTCAACTCAGGCGCATGCCGCTGCATGATCTCCTGCACGATGGAAGCGATTTTCACTTTTTCCCGGATCAGTCCCTCGTGCCACACCTCAGTAACCCAGGGTTTATAAATATCGGCTTCGGATGTCCCCGGTTCGAATTTGAAATAACAGGGGGAGGCAATCCGTGCTATTTCAGGTGCTTCGTATGCTCTGAACATGCCGCCGAAGGCATCGACGATGATGATGTAAACATCCAGGGGGATGCTGACGGCTTTGCGGATACCGCCCAGAATCGGCAGTGAGACGTCCGACGACGGATTCATGGAGTTGGCACCCATCGACTGGATCAGCTTCGCACCGGCCGCACTGCAGTAACCACCGAATACCGAAAATTTGAACATTGTCTCCGGCGGGATCAAACCGCTTTGCCGCATTTCGTTCAGCAGGTAAAGTACGCCTTCATCATAAACCAGAAAAGCCCGGTGGCCGGCTTCGATGCAGCGCATCATATCGGCGATGTGATAGGAAATATTATCCGATCCCCGCAGTCTGAATGCTTGCAGTGCGCCTTCGGAGGTTGCACTTTCTTTGGCCCCGACATCCCAGCCTTTGCGGTGGCCGACGGTCATCACCACTTCGATATGCTCCTCCCGGCCCATTTGGCTGATGGCTTTGAGCTCTTCAAAATCACAATAAGTCGACCCACCGACAGCGGCGATAACCCGGTGAATGGTCACATCTCTTTTGTGAGCTTCGGAAATCATCGCTTCCATTGTTGAAGCCCGTTCGACACCGGCAATCTCTATCCGATAGTTGGCACCATCGGGAAATGTTTGTTGCGACGTGGGCAGATCATAGGCATCCCTGCCGGGAATGCCTTTTTCCTCCATAAAATCACGAATTTTTTTCAATACTTCGGACATGACAACAACTCCTCATTATTATTTACGCCCCATAGCGTCCTTCAGCTTAGGCAGTTCGCCTTCGACCATTTTGTAACTGTGCTCGTCTTTCGGAAATTCCCCCCGGCGCACCTCCTCAACATATTGCTGGAATGCTTCGATGGTTTGCCCCCCAAGGTTCGCATACTTTTTTACAAACTTCGGTGTAAAGGCCTGGAAGATACCCAGAACGTCGCTGCAAATCATCAACTGGCCGTCAGCCTCGATTCCGGCACCAATGCTGTATACCGGAATCGACAGGGCATCGCGGATAATTCCGCAGACCTCCGGGGGAACCGCTTCAACCAGAAGGGAATAGGCTCCGGCCGCCTCAATCGCTTGGGCATCCTCGATCAGTTCCCGGGCGGTTTCCAGCGTACGACCCTGGGCTTTGAATCCGCCGAGCTGTCCCGAACTTTGCGGGGTCAAGCCGATGTGACCCATAATGAGCATACCGCCGTCGGCAATCGCTTTTATTTGGGGGCAAACGCGTCGGCCGCCCTCCAGTTTGATGGCGTCGACCTCGGCCTCTTTGAGAAAACGGCCAGCATTGCGCACCGCCTCTTCCACACTGACCTGATAGGAAAGAAACGGCATGTCGCCAATGATAAACGTGTTCGGAGCGCCGCGACGAACAGCTTCACAGTGATAAATGCACTGTTCCATCGTCACCGGTACAGTGCCGGAATATCCGTAAATACACATTCCCAATGAATCACCAACAAGAATCATGTCCATGCCGGCCTGCTCGGCAAAACTGGCCGTCCAGTAATCATAAGCCGTGATCCAGGCCACGGTCTGGCCATCTGTTTTCATTTTCGCGAGATCGAATCGTGAAAGCTTTTTCTTGTCCATGATATGCTCCTTATTTTATCTTGTTAATATTGGTTAAATTCAATTTTATTATTTCATGAACTGCGCCACTCGAAGCGATGGAGTATCGATCGAAATATTTAGTAACACCCCCAGCGGGCTGAGATTTAAGCTCTTTTCCGCCTCTCGTGGATTAGCGAAGCGTAGCCTAGTTTTTGAGAGATTTCTTCACACACTTCCCTGACCGATATTTTTATCTGCCCTATGCGTTCGAATGTGTGCCTTACCAGGGGACCGGATATACTGATGGCATAATTCGCTCTGCCAGAATGGTCAAAAATAGGCGAGGCAACACAACGCAAACCGGCACTGAGTTCTTCATCGTCTACGGCAACATGTTGCTTACGGATCATTTTCAATTCGTCCAACAGTTTATTCCGGGAGATAATCGTATTCGGGCCCTGGCGTTTTAACTTCACACCGGATAAAAATGTGTCAATCTCCTCCGGTGGTAAAAACGCTAAGAGAGCCTTGCCCAGGGCGGTGCAATAAGCCGGTGCCCGCGAGCCCAGCGGGGAATCGATGCGCAGAATTTCGCGACTGTCGATCTTATCGACATGCAGGATATCCTTTCCGTCGAAATATCCCAGATTAACGGTTTCATTGAAGATGGTTGCAAGCTTTTGCATGTAAGGGCGAACCACCTGCCGCATTTCAATTCGATTGGCCATCGTCAGTCCCATTTCCATAATCTTAAAGGCCAATCGATACCGATTATCCGTGCTTTTCTCCACGTACCCGAGATCCATCAGGGTCGCTAAAAACCTGTGACTGCTGGCACGGTTAAATCCCAGTGCTTTGGCTACATCACTAACGGTCTGCTCTTGCTCGTCAGCCAGCAGTTCCAGGACTTTGAGTCCCTTGGCCAATGAGCTGATATAAAAATACTTCTTATCTGCCGCCGGCATCAGTTGCACCTCACCCTTGCGGGACATTGAATTGAAACAGACAAAATCACTCAGAAGACATTTTTACAGCGATATTCGCTTGAACTTGCAGTGGGAAGCTCCATTGTTCACTATGCGTGACACCATGTCGTTATATGTGACATTCATTAGCGCCCATTATTCCTGCCTGTCAAGTATTTTTTTTCGTTTATTCAGATTTTTTTTGGAAATGCGGGCCATATCCTCAAAGTTATAGAGAAATCGAGGGAAAAATGATAGGGATGGGGTAAGGTCAACAGATGCCGGATACCAGATGCCGGATACCAGATGCCAGATGTTGGAATTTGGATAACTCAAAATTATAGCGCATGACTTTAAATTACTTTTCCGTATATCCGGGGAAAATACGATGCATATCCAGATAATTCAGGTACCGTATGATTCGGGGCGGCGGAATGTCCGCAATGGGCGAGGCCCGTCTCATTTTGTCGACCACGGAATCTCAGAAGCGATTTCCGAACTGGGCCACCGGGTCCAAACCGAACAGCTGGAAATCAAAACCGACCCCATGAATGTGGTCGGAACCACGTTCGAACTGAATCGGCGCCTGGCCATCCGTGTCAGCGCCGTCTCCAAAGCCGGTAGGTTTCCCCTGGTGCTGGCCGGAAATTGCAACAGCTGCATCGGCACTCTGGCTGGCGTAGGCTCTGCCGGCCTGGGCGTCATCTGGTTTGATGCACACGCGGATTTTAACACGCCCGAGTCGACTGTCAGCGGATATCTGGACGGGATGGGACTGGCCACAGTCACCGGACACTGCTGGAACAAACTGGCCCAAACTGTAAGCGGCTTCACGCCGGTCCCGGAAACAAACGTTGTTTTGATCGGTGCCCGGGATGTTGATCCCGCAGAACAGGATCGACTCAAACGATCGGCGATTGCGCAAATATCGGCCGACGCCATCCGCAGGACAGGGATCGAAGAATCCGCTCTCCCCGCGCTGGACCTCCTTCAGCAACGAACCCGGCAAGTATACCTTCACATAGACATGGACATTTTGGACATGCAGATCGCCCGCGCTAACGTGTTTGCCGCGCCGGGGGGTCTTAGCGTTCAAGAAGTGATCGATGCGATTCAATTGATCAAAAATCGATTCACCATCCGGGCGTGCGCCCTAACCGCCTATGATCCTGCCGTCGACCCGGAAGGCAGGGTCGGGGCGGCCGGTCTCAAGTTCGCCGCTGCGGTTGTTCCCGACAACTCTGTAAAAGACAAATAAAGAAAGTACAACTTATTGTTGAAATCCGTAGAAACGGTTTGACAACACGCCGGCATTAGTAATAAAAATTTTGTATTAGCGTAAATTTCCATGCAAGATTAATAATAATCTATCAGTGACTGCATGCACGACCCAAGACTCTCGAGTCATATCACTTTTCCAATGAATCCGCTGTCGAATTCATGGCACCATAATATTATTCTTTCGAAAAACAGCCAATATCACAACCTTCTGTTCTATGAAGCTTTCTGATCATTCGTCTTCTATGAATTTGATTACTTAATCCTGCATCTCCATAATCACCCATTAAAAGAGAGGAGCTGATGATGTTACCCTCATTTTCCAGAGAAGAGGTAATGATTTCTCTGGACAAGAAAGTAAAGAAATCTATCAGCATTTCGGGCAACTGTGCCCAATCCGCCTTTTTGGCCCTCCAAGAGCAGTTCGAACTCGAGAACGGCGCTATCATAAAGGCCCTGACACCGTTTCCAGGGGGAATTGCCCTCAGGGGTGAGACCTGTGGCGTGGTAATCGGATGTGTGCTGGCGCTGGGGCTGGTATTCGGCAAAGCGAAGATGGATGATATAACCGGTGTTTTTGAATCTTTGCCGAAAGTTCGAGAATTTTGCCGACAATTTGAAAACGAAATGGGGGGCATAACCTGCCGTGAAATCGCAAAGTCGGATTTTAAAAAATGGTACGACCGGGATGATCCGAATGAGTCCTGGGAAGGGCGAAATGTCAGCGCTATCAAGCATCGGACAGTCGTGACCCAGACAGGCGTACGAATGGCCGCAGACATCATTTTGAAATCTCGATGAGCCCGTATCTTTAATTGGCATTGATTGGCGCCTCCGGCCGGCGAACTAGACAAGAGAAAAGATTTTACGTGGGGTGTATCAATCCGGACCGATATCACTTTCAGTGGCCGGAGATTGCGCAGCCGGGGTGCACGGCTTTCCAATGATGATTTTCGCCAGCTTGTCGACGATATATGCCCGATCCTTGATGATCAGCGTGTTGGTCGGTGGATAAGGCGTAATACTGCCCTGCGGTGACAGAAACGGTGCCAGAATCGAAGCCAAGTGCCGGGCATCGGCGTGTTCAAGCGGAATCAGGCAGATAATCACGCGCTGAACCGATCCGGCTGGCCTTTCCTGTGCATGCGCAAGCCCCGGAAAATTCATCAGCAGTGTGAAGATTATCGAGAGAACGATCGGCGATGCGCTTACCTTCATCAACGCACTCCTTTGCCAAATCGACCTGATTGGATCAATGGTACCTATAACAAAATTATAACCATTATTTACATATAAGCGGTTATAAAAATTTTATAAAGGCGGAGGTTCATCGGCTGCCGGGTCAGTCGAAGATGCCACCATAGCCGGTGACTTCACCCACGACCGTTTGCCTGTATACACCTCTGACCAGTTCACATACGCGGTCACTTTCATCAAAATCGCCAGGGTCAAGACCGATCCGACGGTCACTGTCGGACCGGTGACGCCTTTGATAAAAAAGCTGTATGAAAAGAGCACCAAAAAAAACAGCTGGAAGGCAAAAAATATGTGGAACAGTATGTTCAGAACCTGACCCATGAAATCAAAAGCCCCCTGTCGGCCATTCGCGGGGCAGCCGAATTGCTGGAAGAAAAAATGGCGCCCCGGCAGCGTGCCCGGTTTCTGACAAACATCCGCAATGAGGCCAACCGCGTTCAGGCAATTGTGGATCGAATGCTGAAGCTTTCCGCTCTGGAGATCCAAAAGCGACTTCAAAAAGTAGAGCGTTTTTCAATGGATTCGCTGGTCAAATCAGTGTTGGAAAGCAAGCAGCCGGACATCACCAAAAAGGGCTTGCGGGTGTCGATGCAGAGACAAATCGATCATACAGAAATACCAAAATGTGATTATGCATTTTTGCGTTTACCAAAAAAAGATCCTTTTTGACTCCGCTGTAATTGATTTTTGTTCAGGTTGATTTTCCTGACAATATATCTTCCTTCTTTTTTAAGCTCAAGAAGTATATTGGCTTCCGGGACACAGCGTATTTCTACTCTGTCACCGATCGACACTTCCTTATATTCATACATATTTACATAGAATTTCACACCTTCCACACGAATCCAATGTCCATGGGGTGTTGAAAATTGCCCGCCTTTTGCCTCCACCATGGCGTTTGACATCACCGAAATTTTATTAAGGTTTTTCTGCATGGATTTATATCTTCTGATTAACCATAGATAGCCGGCAAAAAAAGCGGCTGCGGGAACAAACGCGAATGATTTTCTTTCCATGAAAAACCACAAAATCAAGGTTATGATGATTCCTGCCCCTAACAACAAATATTGATCGAACTTTTTGTCATCAAATAATTTATTTAAGTACGCTTGTTCCTCAGAGGTGGGAATATCTATTTTAGACCGGTTCATCACTATTATCTCCATTCAAATCATTTTTTGGGATAAAATTCTTAATTTATATTTTCAATGGCGCTTCTTTGGCCAATTCAACGACCTCAAGTGTATTATTGATC